>ERZ791631.1498-NODE-1498-length-13200-cov-2.386763_pt1 | contig 13200 bp, 8 predicted proteins | sample MGYA00509961_ERZ791631 | MGnify/ENA primary metagenome ERZ791631 (study PRJEB30046, sample SAMN00715248) | human gut metagenome | study: EMG produced TPA metagenomics assembly of the A metagenome-wide association study of gut microbiota in type 2... | reverse complement strand
CTCCGGCTATCTCGTCGCTACGCATTCCTTGGTTCCGATTCATCCTGAAAATGGTTTGGCACTGCTTGGGCAGCTTGTCAAGCGCTTCCAGATACCTCTTATTCAAATCCTTGAAATAAAGATCATTCAAAATATTATGCTCAGCCGTATAACTGGCAAGTTCTAGTTCCCGCAGGGTCATCGTCTCTATTTTAGAAAAGTTATTCAGTATGGTATCCCGGCGGATTTGTTTCACGCAGAGATTCTTCATAATGCGGAACAGGTAAGCACTGATGGCTTCGGGAGCATCAATATGAGTACGATGTTCCCAGAAGGCGATAAAGCACTCCTGGACAATGTCCTTTGCCTTGTCACTGTCATGCAACAATCCGTAGCAAAAGACGTACATCCTGGGATGGTACTTTTTGTACAACCACTCAAAAGAAGCGGCATCCCCCTGCTGTATTTTGGAAAAGAGAATATGTTCTTCCATGTATCCCCTCCTTTTCAAGTATAGTTATTCATAGGCATAACAATATGAACCAGATTATCAAAACGGGTTAATAAAAAAGGGACCAGAACATTAAAGAGCGTCCAAATATAAAGGTTTCCATATCATCTGCCAAAAAAAAGGAGTTTTTTAACGAGGTGCAGGAACAATATTCATCATGAATGTTAATAAATGTTTTATTTCTATTTTCAAATGAGTAATTCTATATTTGCCGGACTCTTTAATTAATAAAGGCCTTAAAACATTAAAGAGAAAAATTATTATTAACTAAAATCTAATTCATTATGGGAACATACTGGTCACAGAATGCCCTGACAAGATGTCCAAAAGGACTTTGTCTTCTATTACTGCTTATTGCAGGCATATTCCCTCTTGCTTCTCATGCACAGAATGCAGGTATCAACATCAACCTGACCGACAAACCTCTATCCGCATTCATTCAAAGCATTGAACAGCAGACAGACTTTAAATTCTTCTATGAACAACAACAAGTAGACGTGAAACAGCATGTCACTGTAAATGTACGGAATGCATCCATTAACGCCGCCCTGGAACAAGCTTTGAGGAATACGAATATTGCCTATTCAATCTCCGAAAAACGAATTCTTCTAACCCAAAAACAAGATAACGCCCCGTCGCAGTCTGGTAAGGTCATACTTGCCAAAGGACAAGTGACGGACAAGAACAGTATCCCCGTCATCGGTGCAAACATTCTTGTCAAAGGCAGTACTCTAGGATGCATTACCGACATAGACGGTAATTATTCACTGGAAGTACCTACCGGAAGCACACTCGTTGTCTCTTATATAGGGTACACTACCCAGGAAGTGGCCTTAAAGAGCAACAAGTTCCGGCAGATTGTGCTGGAGGAGGACAGCAAAATGTTGGATGACGTGGTAGTGGTAGGATACGGTACGGTCAAGAAACGCGACTTGACGGGCTCTGTGTCCAGTGTAAAAGGAGACGACCTAAACTTGAACGGCGTATCTTCCATCGGACATGCACTCGAAGGTAAGGCTGCCGGACTCTATATCCGCCAGAACAGCGCACAGCCCGGTGGCGGTCTGGACATTCTGGTCCGCGGTGCCGGTTCCGTCAATGCCAGCAATGACCCGCTCTATATCGTAGACGGTTTCCCCATCGCTAAGCTGGACCAAGCCTCGGGTGGAGATGCCAAAATGGACCCGGGTACACAAGGAATCCTAAACTTCCTGAATCCGAACGATGTAGAATCCATCGAAGTGCTGAAAGATGCCAGTGCCACTTCCATCTACGGTGCACGTGCTGCCAACGGTGTCGTTATCATCACCACCAAAAGAGGTAAGGAGGGGAAAGCCCGTGTGAACTACTCATACAACTACTCTTTCCAGAAATACACAGACAATTATGACCTCTTGTCTCTGCAAGAATGGATGGTAGAAAAGAACAGCACCACCTGGGAATCCTGGTTATGGAACAACAACGTGTCCCCTTGGGGAAACAGAACGCTGGAAGAAGCACAAGCCAATCCTGCCAACGGAGTGGCATACAGCCGACCTTACTCGGACAATGACATTGCAGGCGCCGGCCCCGGAACTGACTGGTTGGGACTGATTACACGCGACGGACAGATACAGGAACACAACGTCAACCTGCAAGGTGGTAGTGAAAGTACGCAATACATGGTGTCGTTCAACTATTACGACCACCAGGGTATCGTCAAGAATTCCGGTATGACTCGTTATACTGCCAAAGCAAACATTGACCAGAAGTTTCTGAACATCTTCAAGGCAGGTCTGAACCTTACATTGACCCGCATCGACAACGACAACACTCAGTTAGGTTCCGGGCAATTCGAAAACTCCGGTATCATTCGCTCTGCCATACAGATGGGTCCCAATATCCAGGCGTATGACGAAGCAACCGGTACGTATCCCATCAACCCCTTACTGGGACAACAGCCCAACCCCTACTCCTTGCTGAACAATACGGACAAAGGACGTACTGACCGCCTCTTGGGTAATATCTTCATCGAAGCAAAACCCATCGCAGGACTGACACTGCGCGTCAACGCCGGTTTGGACCACGCCAATGTGGACCGCAAAACCTACCAGCCCCGCAGCACGCTGAACGGAAAGAATCTGAATGGTGTAGCCTACATCTACAATACCGACAACAACCAGTATCTGATGGAAGCAACTGCCACCTATCAGCGCACTTTCGCAGATATCCACAGCATCAACCTGCTGGCAGGCACCTCTTACGAAAAATTCAATTATGACGCATCGGAACTGGGCAACAACAATTTCATCACAGATGCATTCCTCTGGAACAACATGGATGCCGGTACAGGTACCAAAATCACCAAATCCACCTCTACCGAGAATAAGATGATGTCCTACTTCTTCCGTGCCGGATACATTCTGAAGAACCGCTATCTGCTGACAGCTACACTGCGTGCCGACGGTGCCAGCGTATTTGCCAAGAACAACAAATGGGGATATTTCCCATCGGTTGCAGCTGGATGGACCATGAGCGAAGAAAACTTTATGCGCAACATTGACTGGCTATCCAACCTCAAACTGCGTCTCAGCTGGGGACAGACCGGTAATGCAGACATCAGTACCAATGCCTTTGCCAGCTACGGAGCACAAGGCAGCTGGATAAACTCCGACTACAAAACGGTAAGCGGCGTCATGAAAAGCCGCCTTGAAAATCCAGACTTGAAATGGGAAACGACAACTGAATGGAATCTCGGACTGGACTTCGGCTTCTTGAAGAGTCGCATCACTGGTTCTGTGGAACTCTACCAGAGAGTGATTTCGGACCTGCTGAACTACAAGCCCCTGAATACCTATCAGGAGGTGAAGCAAGTAATGGCAAACATCGGCAAGACGCAGAGCCGTGGTATCGAAGTCACCTTGAATACCCGCAACATTGTCACCAAAGACTTCTTCTGGGAAACATCACTGACGTATACCAAATACAAAGATCGCTGGAAAGAACGCACTCCGGACTGGAAACCGAACGTATATGAGAAAGAGACAGACCCGATACGAGCCATCTACTCCCGCCGTGCCGACCATATCATGCAGATAGGTGAAGAAGCTCCTACCGCACAGCCGGACCTGCGTCCGGGACAGATTGTCATCAAGGACCTCGACGGCTATGTACGCGATGAAAACGGCAACCCGAAAGTGGATGAGAACGGTCGCTTCATGCTGCTGGGACGCCCCGACGGCATCATAGACGAAGCCGACACCGAACTTATCGGTACATTGGACCCGGGCTGGATGGCAAGTATGACCAATACATTCAAGTACAAAGGTTTCGACCTCAATATCATGTTCAACGGTATGTTCGACCGCATCATGCAGGACCCCACTGAAATGGATTTTGGCGTAAACGGCGGCGGAATCGCCCAAAGCGGCTACAACATGTTGCGAACCATCAAAGACAGATGGACCTTCGACAATCCGTCGACCACACGTCCCAGCTCTTACTACATCACCGGAACTAACTATACGGCAGGAGACTTCTTCTACCAGAAAGCCTGGTTCATCCGTCTGCAGAACATCAGCCTGGGATATACACTGCCCAAGTCTTTACTGGCAAAAACTAAGGTGCTGAGTAATGTACGTTTCCATGCTTCCGTCAACAACCTGTTTGTCATCACTCCCTATAAAGGCCTTGACCCCGAAACAGATGCTTATGCGGCAGCCTATCCCAATGCACGTACCTTCAGCTTCGGTGTAGATGTTTCATTCTAATCATTTATAAAAAGTATTCTTATGAAAAAGTACTGTAAACTATTTATATTGGCAGCAGCTCTGATGGGAGGCTTGTCTCTGAACAGCAGCATAGACCTTGACCCCATAGACTATTCCGACATCAATCCGTCCAATTTTCCACAAACGGAAACAGACGTTGAGTCGATGGTCAACTCATGCTACTACTCTGTACGCTCCAGCTGGTTCGACGGGCTCTTCTCAACCAGTGAACGCGGAGTAACCGTAGTAAACGACCTTACCACAGAAATTCTAACCTGCAAATCCGGTTTCCTGAAAGACGTATCCGACCTTAATTTTTTCCCAACCACCGCCGACCTTACCCGCTTCTACTACACAGATACAGATGCATACAGCGACGGTTGGCTCAATGACATCAGCCGCTGCACCTCCGTACTGGCACAGATTGAAGCATGCGACTTCCTGAGCACGGAGAAGAAACAACGCTACGCTGCGGAAATAAGATGTGCCCGCGGACTCATTTCCTATACCTTGTACGACATGTTCGGTCCACTGGTCATAGCTCCGCTGGAAGTACTGGAAAATCCCACAGTGGAAAAGCCGCTGGCACGCCTTTCCAAAGAGGAAATGGTAAAGTTCATAGAAGAAGACCTGATCTTTGCAGCTAGCTACCTGCCCACCCCAGCAGAAGCCGAATACGGCAGATTCAGCCAGGGACTTGCCAATATGCTCCTCATCAGGCTCTATCTGCACGAGAGCCCAGACGACAAGAGTTACTACACAAAAGTAGAAACGATTGCCCGCGAACTGATGAGTTCGTCTTACGGTTACCGCTTGTCTGCAGACTATACGAAGATGTTTGAGATAGGTGGACAAGGTAAGAGCAATACGGAAATAATATGGGCAATCCCCGTCAACACGGAAGCAGTAAGCTGGAATGACTGGCACATGTTCGTACTGCCCACCGACTTTGCAGACCATGGTATGGCAAGTGGATACGAATGCGTGAACAGCACCTGGTATTTCTATGATAGCTTTGAGGAAAATGACGTCCGTAAGACTTATCTGGTGACTTCTTACCAGGCTCAAAACGGTGACATCGTAGATCGTGAGAACCCCAGTTCACACCTTGAGTTAGGTCCTATTCCATTGAAATACGGCTACGACACCAACGTCACTGGCAATGGAGGCAAAAGTTCTATCGACCCGATTATCTACCGTCTGGCAGATGTGTATCTGACACTGGCAGAAGCGCTCTATCTGAAACCCGGCTCATCTGCTGCGGATAAGGAAGAAGCGATGACCCACATCAACACCATCCGCAACAGAGCCGGACTGGATGGTATCAGCAACAGTGAGGTCAATACGGAAGAAAAGTTCGTGGAAATACTACTGAAGGAAAGAAGCCATGAACTATGGTGTGAGAACGGACAATACCGTGCCGACTTGATTCGCTTTAACAAGTTCGTGGAACATGCCGAAACGGTAAAAGGTACGGCCTATGCCAACAAGAACAAGGAATTATATCCGTTACCACTCTCGGCCATCAACGACGGTAAGGGATTGGTTACACAGAATCCCGGTTATTAATATCCATTGCTCCTCGTCCCCATTCAGGAGATTGGGGAATCATTTAAATACAATATCCTATGAAAACAAGATATACTTTTCACACAGTATTACTGATAGCCCTATTGCTTGGCGGCCTCTTCCATTTCTCCGCCTGCACCTCTGACTCAAAGAGAGCCGAAACACAGATAAGTGTCTCCACACCACCCCGCCCTGCCGGACAGACCGATGTAGGGGGGCGGACCTGCGAACCTATCGAAACCGTGCGCATCGGATTTATCGGTCTGGGCGCCCGGGGTACCGAAGCCATCCGCCGCTTCACCTATCAAAAAGGAATCCAGGTAAAGGCTCTGTGCGACTTGAACCAGTTCCGAGTGGACAGCTGCCAAAACATGCTGAGTCGCGCCAACATGCCCGAAGCAACCACCTACTACGGCAGTGAAGATGTCTGGAAACAAGTGTGCGAACGCGATGACATAGACCTTATCTATATAGCCACCGACTGGATACACCATGCTCCCATGATGATTTATGCTATGGAGCACGGAAAACACGTGGCTTGCGAAGTACCCGCCGCCATGACACTGGATGAAATTTGGAAAGTGATAGACACCGCAGAACGTACCCGCAAACACTGCATGATGCTGGAAAACTGTGTCTATGACTTCTTTGAGATTACCACCCTGAACATGGCGCAGCAGGGTCTTTTCGGAAATATCACCCATGTGAAAGGAGCATACAACCATTGTCTATACGATATCTGGCCGGACTATAATGCCGACTGGCGCATGCAGTACAACATGGCCCACCGGGGAGACGTATACCCCACTCATGGAATGGGTCCGGCATGCCAGTTGCTGGACATTCACCGGGGCGACCGTATGAAGTATCTGGTGGCCATGGACAGCGATCCCGTTTCCCTTCCCGATTACCTGGATAAGCACGGAAGGACCGAAGATGCCAAGAACTTCCAGAACGGAGAAGTCACACTTACCTTGATACGTACAGAAAAAGGTAAAACCATCCAGATTGAGCACAACGTGGCCTCCCCCCGCCCTTACAGCCGTTTGTACCAATTATCCGGAACACAAGGATTTGCCGATAAATATCCGATGGAAGGATATGCTCTGGAAAGTAAGAACCTTCCAGAAACCATCACCAGCGGGCAGACCTTCACTGCCCACGAATACATGCCCGAAGCTGCCAAAAGCAGACTGATGGAGCAATACAAGGACCCCATCATCAAGGACATGGAAGAAAGAGCTAAGGAAGTGGGTGGACATGGCGGAATGGACTTCATCATGGATTCACGCCTCATCTACTGCTTGCACAACGGTCTGCCGCTGGATATGGACGTCTACGACCTTGCCGAGTGGTGCTCACTCATCCCGCTGACCAAACTCTCCATCGAGAATGGTTCGGTTCCCGTAGAAGTGCCCGACTTCACACGGGGAGCATGGAACAAGATACAAGGCTATCGACACGCTTTCGCCCAATAAGAAAAAAGCCATTTTATGAAACCGACCTTTTTATCTCATTTCTTAACACCCATACTGTTGTTCTGCGGGGTAGCTACGCTACCCCTGCAGGCACAGTCCTATAAAGACCCCACACTCTCGCCCGAGGAACGTACCACCGACCTTCTCCGACGGATGACACTGGAAGAGAAAATCGCCCAAATACGCCACATTCACTCCTGGAATATCTTTGACGAGCAAGACCTCAACGAAACCAAGTTGCAAGAATTCGTAGGTGACTTGTGCTGGGGATTTGTAGAAGGATTCCCGCTGACTGGAGAAAGCTGCCACCGGCACATGCGGCGCATACAAGAATATATGGTGAAGCATACCCGGCTCGGAATTCCGGTCTTCACAGTTGCCGAAGCCTTGCACGGTTCGGTACACGAAGGCTCCACCATCTACCCGCAGAACATCGCACTGGCTTCCACTTTCAATCCGGAGCCTACCGTCGTGCCGCAGAGATATCCAAAGAACTGCATTATCAAGGCATCTGTCAGATTCTGGCACCATGCATAGACGTGGTGCGCGATTTAAGATGGGGGCGTGTAGAAGAGAGTTACGGCGAAGACCCTTTCCTGAATGGCATCTTCGCTTATGAAGAGGCAAAAGGCTATCTGGACAACGGAATATCCCCTATGCTGAAACATTATGGTCCGCATGGCAACCCGTTGGGAGGTCTCAACCTTGCCTCGGTCCATTGCGGTGTGGGAGAACTGCATGATGTCTATCTCCAACCGTTCAAACGGGTTGTCACCTCCCTGCCGATACACGCTGTGATGTCCACCTACAATTCATGGAACCGTGTCCCCAACTCCTCCTCACACTATCTGCTCACCGAGGTCCTGCGCAACCGCTGGGGCTTTCAAGGGTATATATATTCTGACTGGGGAGCCATAGACATGCTACACACCTTCCAGCGTACCGCCTCCAACCAAGCGGAAGCAGCGGTGCAAGCCATTGTTGCCGGATTGGACGTAGAAGCCTCCAGCGAATGTTTCCCACATCTGGCTGCACTGGTCAAGGAGAAAAAAGTAGATGAAGGGATTATCGACAAGGCAGTGAGCAGGGTTCTTCTTGCCAAATTCCGTATGGGATTGTTCGAGGACCCTTATGGAGACAGATTTGCAGGACACTCCTTGCACTCGCAGGAGAATATCCAGGTAGCGCGACAGATAGCCGATGAATCTACCGTCCTTTTGAAGAATGACAAGGACCTGCTACCGCTAAACCTATCTCAGTTGAAATCCATTGCTGTCATCGGACCGAACGCAGACCAGGTGCAGTTTGGAGATTATACTTGGAGCCGTACCAACCAAGATGGCATCACCCCGCTGGAAGGCATACGCAAGCAGGTGGAACCGGTCGGCATAAAGATACGTTATGCCAAAGGATGCAACATGATGTCCATGGATACCACGCAAATTGCGGCGGCTGTTGAAGCGGCACGGCAGAGCGATGCAGCTATTCTGTTCTGCGGCAGCGCTAGCGCCTCGCTGGCAAGGGATTACCACGAAACCAACTGCGGAGAGGGCTTCGACCTTACCGACCTTTCTCTGACAGGTGCCCAAGGGAAGTTGATACAAGCCGTCCATGCCACCGGGAAACCGGTCGTGCTGGTCTTGGTTACGGGAAAGCCTTTCGCCATCGCATGGGAAAAGGAGCATATACCCGCCATCCTTGTACAATGGTATGCAGGAGAGCAGGAAGGCAGCTCCATCGCCGATATTCTGTTCGGAAAGACAAATCCTTCCGGCCATCTGACCGTCTCGTTCCCCAAAAGCAGCGGACATCTGCCTGCCTATTACAACCACTTGCCTACGGACCGGGGATTCTATCATAAACCGGGAAGTTATGAACAGCCCGGTCGGGACTATGTATTCTCCTCTCCCGGTCCCTTATGGGCCTTCGGGCACGGACTGACCTATACAACCTTTGAGTATGCGGATTTGCAGATAGAACAAACAACGGATTCGGTAAAAGTCCTTGTAACAGTGAAAAACACCGGAACACGGGCGGGTAAAGCCGTACCGCAACTCTACGTAAGGGATGTGTTTAGCTCCATATCCACCCCGGTCAGGCAGTTGAAAGCGTTTCAGAAAGTAGAGCTGAAACCCGATGAAGAAGTTCAAGTCCCCCTGCACTTTGCCATCGAAGATTTAGCCTTTACTAACGAAAACGGACAGACGGCAGTAGAACCTGGTAACTTTGAGATACAAATGGGAGATGCTTCAGACCATATCTTGTTGAAAGACATCATCAGTATAGGAAAGACCTCTGCCGATGGGCACCAAACAGAACAAAGACAAGCCGGAAAAGAAATAGGTAAAGGAACCATTATATCCATCAAAGGCATGGTGCGCGATGTGCAGGCCACTCCGGCAGACAGAGTGGAAATCTACTCTACCGCACAGCAACGGGTGGTGGGTGTCACTGATAAAAGCGGCAGATATACCATAGAGGTACCGGAAGATGATATACTTGTTTTCCGCAAATCCGGATATCTAAACGAGGAGGTCAACGTGGCTGGAAAGAGCAGCATTCTGATTACAATCAGAAACGGAACAGACCTTTAGCCGTGAACGTGAAAGAGTAAGGGAGAAGAATCAAAAGACAATAGGTATTCATGCACGAGATGTACATCTCATCCTGTACGAGATATACATCTCACGCAGCATAAGATGTGCATCTCGTACATGAAAAACAATAATGTTTCTATCGGGAAAGTATAGGTTCCCACCCATTATGGGATAAGGCTCTCCATTTCAGTCTATTCCGTCACCAACGGACGCTTACGCCAATCGTCCTTCACATAGCTGTCGGGGTAGACCGTCTTATCAATGATTTCACCACCTTTCAGACGAATCCAGGTGGTGAAAGTACGGGCGCCTTCCTTCATCACAATGACACGTGCACCGTTGGGAAGGTGGTTGTACTCAGTATTGCCACCTGTGAAACGGCCGTAGGCCAGAAGGATTCCTTTCCACATCACGGCATAGTCGTTGTCATGGTCGTGCCCGACAAACATACCCATCACATCACCGGCCTCTTTCATGGCAGTGAACATGCCCGTATTCAGTTCCGGAGCGCAAGCCTTTTCCATGCGGGTACCTATCAGTATGGCGTTCTCGTCAGAAGCGGCTTCATTATATTCCGGCAGAGGGATATGAAAGAATGCCAGTGCAGGCAAAGGTTGCCCACCGTTTTTTGCTTTATAAGCGGCACTCTGCTGGCGGTACCAGTTCACCTGGTCGAAAGTGAGCCAGTCGTACCCTTTTACATCGGGCAGTTTGGAGTAGGAATGGGAATCCAGACAGTAAAGCAGGGCTGCATCCTTCTTGCCGTCCGAGGATTTCAGTGTGAGGACATAGTCGGGGGATTCAACTCCGCCACGGTCGGGTTGGATATTGAAAGGCATGGAACGGATAACATCATAAAGTTCGGCACGTGTTTTTCCCTGCTCGTTGTCGTGGTTACCAAAGGTTACGACAAAAGGAATCTTACGGTCCGTAGCATAGGAAAGCACCTTGCGCATGGCCGTATCGGCAGGTGCGGCATAGACCACATCGCCGGTAAAGACTACTAAATCGGGGCGCTCAGCATCGAGCACCTCGCCAATACGCTTCAAAGCAATGTCTGAAGCCGGATTACCATACTTAAAGTGGATGTCTGTAAACTGGACGATTTTAAACTCTCCATTCTTGTTGAACTGTAAAGGCGATACTTGTGCCGGGCAGAACAAGGAGGATAAAAGTGCCAGACAAAAGGTCAAGGAGATTTTCTTCATATAAGTGGATGATTAAATTGAGTTGATATTATTTCATGTCATTCCTTCACTATCAATACAGTGGCATAGGCGGATATACCTTCCTCCCTGCCCGTAAAGCCGAGTTTCTCCGTGGTGGTGGCCTTGATGGAGATGTCATCCTCGTCTATTCCCATCACCGCGGCAAGCGTACGTTGCATTTCGGGAATATAGGACTTCAACTTAGGCCGCTCAGCGCAGATGGTAGCATCAATATTACCCACCAAATAGCCTTTAGCAGCTATCAGTTCTATTGTTTTCTTTAACAGAATCTTGCTGTCTATATTCTTGAACTCACCGGCAGTATCGGGAAAATGATAGCCGATGTCGCGCATATTCGCCGCTCCCAGCAATGCGTCACAGATAGTATGGATGAGCACGTCTGCATCCGAGTGCCCCAACAATCCCTTTTCATGTTCCAGGCGGATACCGCCCAGCCAAAGCTCGCGCCCTGCCACCAGTTGGTGGACATCAAAGCCGAAACCTACACGTATCTTCATATCGTTACTTCTTTAAGTTGATACGAAAGTACAGAAAAAATAGGAACAAGAGAAGGAACAAGACACAAATTGCACGGATTACGCCGTTTTTTGCTCCCCTTGTGGAAAGAAAATCGAACGTAAACCGTGCAATCGGTATGGAGTATGAAGAATATGTTACGGTCTGTCGGGCAGACTGTCTACAATTCCTTTATAAAAAGCTCTCACATCTTGCCAGTGATAGAAAGGAGCCATATCCGTCTTCACCGGGATACTTACTTCATGCTCGTGCAGCAACAGTTTTACAATCACATCTTCCGGCGAGCCTTTCTTGCGGAAGAACACCAGCTGTATATTTCCTGCCATCGGCGCAACCTTGTAGTTGCACCACGCCTGATAGAACTTATCGGGGTCGGCCTCCTCGTTATAGCAGTTCTCCAACTTCATCAATCCTGCCAGGGGGATAATGTTTCCATCATGTGCAAAGCGGAAAGTAGCCGAGTTTCTACCCGAAGCAATAGCCTCGTCGGCAGCGGCAATGATGTTCTCCAGTGTCGGTTTGGCGTTTGCCACCATCAGTCCGTTGGTCATGGGCGAGGGACCGTCGCACACGTAGTTCTTGTAGTTGTGTATCTGCCAAATGTCGAATAACTCTTGCTTCTCAAAAATATCATAGAACGATACTTCCTGCTCCACGTCCTGCATGTCCGAGGCTATCGCATAAAGACCGCGCATCAGTTCCTCCGGATTCACACGTTTATGGACAAACTCTTTATCGGAGAAAAGTGAGTTCATCAGACGTTCGGGACGAACATGGCTCTTCTCGAATTTGCGGAACTCCTCGTACCAAGGGCCCTTGTGCGAAGTGAACTTCATGGCTTCCTGCGTATGAAAGTTCAAGTAAGGCATGTATTTGTTGCTAGATTCACGCTCAATCTTCAGTTGGGGATTGAATTCCTTCAGACGTTCGCAGAAGGCATCCATACTGAGTACGCAACGTATTACGAGTGTAGCACATGCCGACATCTCCGGCGCACCTTTAAAGACTTCGGGAAATGCCTGATACATACGTTCGGCAATACCGCGCTGCTGATCCACGCCCACTGGGCTCAAGTCTCCACCGCGTCCTTCGGCATCTGCCCAGACAATAGCCAACCGCTTGCGCACATCTTCGCCCAGCGGAGTAAGTTTACCTGCCTGATGTGCCTTTTCAAACACTTCCATCACACGGATATACTCCTCGTCAGAAATCAGCCAGCGCGAGCCATGACGTCCGAAGTGACTGATATAGAAAGGCTCGTAACCCTTCGGTGCCTTGGTCTGTACACCCGGTGCCGGATAGGCATAATACACTCCTCCGGTAACGGCAATGTTATCGAAGATTTCTTCGCGCGTGGCTTGTGCATACGACGATGTATGCACAGCCGATGCGGCAAAAAGAATGGTAGAAAAAACGATTCGTTTCAATCTAAAATTCATAGGATAATAAAGCTTTTCAGTTCAAGAAATCAGGATTTTGTGTCAAATTAGGATTGGTGGTAAACTCGTCCTGCGGAATGGGGAAGAGGTTGTATTTGTCGTCCACATCCTTACCTATGTAAGAACCTGCCAC
>ERZ791631.1496-NODE-1496-length-13217-cov-3.132579_pt1 | contig 13217 bp, 13 predicted proteins | sample MGYA00509961_ERZ791631 | MGnify/ENA primary metagenome ERZ791631 (study PRJEB30046, sample SAMN00715248) | human gut metagenome | study: EMG produced TPA metagenomics assembly of the A metagenome-wide association study of gut microbiota in type 2... | reverse complement strand
CATGCTGTTGCTGACGGCTGCGTTACTGTCGTTTTCGTATTATGCAAAGCCACGCCAGAAAGAGAACATCTCGATGAAGGATGCATTTATCATTGGCCTGGCGCAGGCGTGTGCAGTATTACCGGGATTATCTCGTTCGGGCAGTACGATTGCAACCGGTTTGTTATTGGGTGATAATAAAGCGAAACTGGCACAATTTTCTTTCCTGATGGTGATACCTCCTATATTGGGAGAGGCGCTGCTGGATGGTATGAAGATGATAAAAGGTGAGGCTATTGCGGGCGATATTCCTACTTTGTCATTGATAGTAGGTTTCATTGCGGCTTTTGTTTCAGGTTGCCTGGCTTGTAAGTGGATGATTAATATCGTGAAGAAAGGTAAGTTGATTTACTTTGCTATTTATTGTGCAATAGTTGGAGTGGTCACCATTGTCGTTTCACAATTGCAATAAATTGCGGATGAATTTTAAAGAAGGAGAAGTACTTTATTTTAATAAACCGTTGGGATGGACGTCTTTTAAAGTCGTGGGGCACGCCCGTTACCATATGTGCCGGCGGATGAAAGTGAAGAAATTAAAGGTTGGACATGCAGGTACACTCGATCCCTTGGCAACAGGGGTGATGATTGTTTGTACAGGCAAGGCTACCAAGAGAATAGAGGAGTTTCAGTATCATACGAAGGAGTATGTGGCTACCATACAGTTGGGCGCTACTACTCCGTCTTACGATCTGGAACATGAAATAGATGCTACATACCCTACGGAGCATATTACCCGTGAGTTGGTGGAAAAGACGTTGAAAACGTTTGTTGGCGAGATACAGCAGATACCTCCCGCTTTCTCGGCTTGTAAGGTAGATGGTGCACGCGCTTACGATTTGGCCCGTAAAGGCCAGGAAGTGGAGTTGAAACCGAAATTGCTGGTGATTGATGAGATAGAGTTGTTGGAGTGTAATTTACCGGAAATTAAAATACGGGTGGTTTGCAGCAAGGGGACTTATATTCGTGCATTGGCACGTGACATCGGAGAGGCTTTGCAAAGCGGGGCGCACTTGACCGGGCTGATACGTACCCGTGTGGGAGACGTTAAGTTAGAGCAGTGTCTGGATCCGGCAAAGTTCGCGGAATGGATAGATCAGCAAGATGTTGAGATATCTGATTGAAGTAAAAAAATAGAAAATAAAATAAAATAATTAATAAACGCACATTATTATCATGAAACTGTCGCAATTTAAATTTAAGTTACCCGAAGAAAAGATTGCTTTGCACCCTACAAAGTACAGAGACGAGTCGCGCTTGATGGTACTCCACAAGCGTACGGGAGAGATTGAGCACAAGATGTTTAAAGACATCCTGAATTATTTTGATGATAAAGACGTGTTTGTATTCAACGATACCAAGGTGTTTCCTGCACGCTTATACGGAAATAAGGAAAAAACAGGTGCGCGTATCGAAGTGTTCTTGTTGCGCGAGTTGAACGAGGAATTGCGTTTGTGGGATGTATTGGTAGATCCGGCACGTAAAATCCGTATCGGCAATAAGCTTTACTTTGGGGATGATGACTCAATGGTTGCTGAAGTAATTGATAATACTACTTCACGTGGGCGTACGCTTCGTTTTCTGTATGACGGACCTCATGATGAATTTAAAAAAGCATTGTATGCATTAGGAGAAACTCCATTGCCACATACGATTCTGAACCGTCCGGTTGAAGAGGAGGATGCAGAACGTTTCCAGTCTATCTTCGCTAAAAACGAAGGGGCTGTGACAGCACCGACTGCAAGTCTGCACTTCAGCCGTGAGCTGATGAAACGTATGGAAATTAAGGGAATAGACTTTGCATATATCACATTGCATGCAGGACTCGGAAACTTCCGTGATATCGATGTGGAAGACCTGACAAAGCATAAAATGGACTCTGAGCAGATGTTTGTGACGGAGGAGGCTGTCAAGATAGTGAATCGTGCTAAAGATCTGGGTAAGAATGTATGTGCTGTGGGAACAACTGTAATGCGTGCTATTGAAAGTACGGTAAGTACAGACGGACATTTGAAGGAATACGAAGGATGGACGAACAAGTTTATCTTCCCTCCATACGACTTTACTGTGGCAAATGCCATGGTATCAAACTTCCATATGCCGCTTTCTACGTTATTGATGATTGTGGCTGCTTTTGGTGGCTACGATCAGGTGATGGATGCATATCACATAGCGTTGAAGGAGGGTTACCGCTTTGGTACTTATGGAGATGCGATGCTGATTTTGGATAAGTGATGAAAGTATATTTGGGATTAGGTACCAACTTGGGTGATAAGGAGCTAAATCTTCGTGTTGCCCTACAAAAAATAGAGGAGCGGATAGGGAAAATCATTTCTCTTTCCGCTTTTTATGCTACTGCTCCCTGGGGATTTCAGTCGGAAAACAACTTTCTGAATGCTGCGGTGGGGGTGGAGACAGTATTGTCCCCTGTCGGGATACTGGAAAGTACTCAACGGATAGAGCAGGAAATAGGGCGTTTGCATAAATCACGGGACGGTGTGTATAGTGACCGCCTGATTGACATTGATCTTTTGCTCTATGGCGATAAGATACTACAGGATGAAAGGCTTATAGTGCCTCATCCGTTGATGACCGACCGTAAGTTTGTTCTGGAACCCCTTGCCGAGATTGCACCGGACGTTGTTCATCCGGTGTTTCATAAGACGATTAAAGAGCTATTTCTGGCTCTTTCGTGATTTGCGAACCATCAGGTGTCGGGGAAGGTAGGCTACGCAGCCGATCAGTACGGCATACAGTATGCGCAAATCGTCGAAGGGCTGGTGATTCAGATGGCAGATTAAGGCGTAAATACCCACTGTGACAGCAATATACACCAATAATGTAAAAGCGGTTTTTAGTTTATTTTTCATAAGGTAGTCTGTTAATACGAAGCAAAAGTAGCAATAAATCCAAAATATTATCTACCTTTGTCCCTGAAATGAAATGTGGAAAGATTTGAGTAGCTTGCAACCACAGAAAAAAATGCTAAAACAACATTCCCTTCTGTATGCGTTTTCTACTCTTTTTTGAATCTTTGCCCTCATTTATAATTCATAATTCATAATTCATAATTTTATTATGGGATATTTATTCACATCCGAATCGGTGTCTGAAGGACACCCCGATAAAGTGGCCGATCAAATATCGGACGCTGTGCTTGACAAACTGTTGGCTTATGATCCCAGTTCGAAAGTAGCTTGCGAAACCTTAGTAACTACCGGACAGGTGGTGCTTGCGGGAGAAGTGAAAACAGGTGCTTATGTTGATTTGCAACTGATTGCACGTGAAGTGATCCAAAAGATTGGTTACACGAAAGGCGAATACATGTTCGAAAGTAATTCGTGCGGTGTACTTTCTGCCATTCATGAACAAAGTGCGGACATTAACCGTGGTGTAGAACGCGAAGACCCGATGAACCAGGGAGCAGGCGACCAGGGTATGATGTTTGGTTATGCAACCAACGAAACAGAAAACTATATGCCGTTGTCTCTTGACCTGGCACATAGAATACTTCTTGTGTTGGCCGATATCCGCCGCGAAGGTAAAGAAATGACTTATCTTCGTCCGGATGCAAAGAGCCAGGTAACCATTGAATATGATGATAACGGTACTCCGGTACGCATTGATACGATTGTTGTTTCAACACAGCATGATGAATTTATATTACCGGCTGATGATTCTGCCGCTGCCCAACTGAAGGCTGATGAAGAGATGTTGGCAGTGATCCGGAAAGATGTGATTGAGGTGCTGATGCCTCGTGTCATTGCTTCTATTAATCATCCGAAGGTTCTTGCTTTGTTCAATGACCATATTATCTATCATGTGAATCCGACCGGTAAGTTTGTGATCGGTGGACCTCATGGAGATACAGGACTCACCGGACGTAAGATCATTGTGGACACTTATGGTGGAAAGGGAGCTCATGGTGGCGGTGCTTTCTCCGGTAAAGATCCAAGCAAAGTAGATCGTAGTGCTGCTTATGCTGCCCGTCATATTGCTAAGAATCTTGTTGCTGCCGGCGTTGCCGACGAAATGCTGGTACAGGTTTCTTATGCTATCGGTGTGGCTCGTCCTATTAATATTTATGTAAATACATACGGACGCAGTAACGTGAAGATGAGTGATGGAGAGATCGCCAAAAAGATCGATGAACTGTTTGACCTTCGTCCGAAGGCTATTGAAGACCGCCTGAAACTGCGTTATCCGATTTATAGTGAAACTGCTGCTTACGGGCATATGGGGCGTGAACCTCAGATGGTGACTAAGCATTTTCAATCTCGTTATGAAGGCGACCGGACTATGGAAGTGGAACTGTTTACATGGGAAAAACTTGACTATGTGGACAAAGTAAAAGCCGCTTTCGGTTTGTAATCAGCGTAGCTTTACAGCTATTTATTATAGAAGGCTGCACTTGTTTTTAACCCGATATGGGGAGAAAACAAGGCAGCCTTCTTCTTTTCTCCTTGAAATTTGGTACTTTTGCAGCGTGTTGAACTAAACCCATGCAAGAAATGAACCAAATAACTTCCGTATGCGTATATTGCGCTTCAAGTACAAAAATAGACCAGACTTATTTTGATGCAGCCATGAAATTAGGGCATCTGTTGGCAAACCGGCATATCCGTTTGATAAATGGAGCGGGGAATATAGGATTGATGCGTTCGGTGGCTGATGCAGTATTGCAGAATGGGGGAGAAGTGACCGGAGTAATTCCTCATTTTATGGTAGACCAGGGATGGCATCACACAGGATTGACAGAGCTTATCGAGGTAGAAAGTATGCACGAGCGTAAGAGGTTGATGGCTGAAAAGAGTGATGCCGTGATTGCACTGCCCGGAGGATGCGGAACTTTGGAAGAGCTGCTTGAGATTATTACCTGGAAACAGTTGGGGTTGTATCTTAACCCGATCGTGATATTAAACACTAATGGTTTCTTTGACCCGTTGATGGAGATGCTTGAAAATGCTATAGAAGGTAATTTCATGAGGAAACAGCATGGAGATATCTGGCATGTGGCACATACTCCGGAGGAGGCTGTAGAGTTGGTTTATTCCATACCGGTGTGGGATGGTTCTATTCGTAAGTTTGCCGCTATATGATTTTTGTCCAGGACTCTCTTGGCGCACAGGAGGCAGATACTGTGCAGCATGTAATTAGTGCAGCCGGTGCTCCCCAGGATACGTTGGGTAGCCGGGTAGATTTACAGGCGGTAAGTGAGACCGTGACCGGGGCGGAGGGTATGCCGATTCCTTATTCTCCAAGAACTGACGATGGGTTGGCTATGATACTGTTGGGATGTTTTTTTGTTTCTGCGTATGTGTTGGCACGCAGCAAGAAGTTTCTGTTGCAACAGGTGAAAGATTTTATGTTACATCGTGAAAGAACGAGCATTTTCGCTTCTTCTACGGCGGCTGACATGCGCTATTTGCTATTACTTATCGTGCAGACCTGCGTTCTTGGAGGTGTTTGTATTTTTAACTATTTTAATGATATCAGGCCCGCATTGATGGAGCGTGTTTCGCCGCATATACTTTTGGGAGTTTATGTGGCTGTTTGTTTACTCTATCTTTTGTTTAAATGGATTTTATATTCGTTTTTGGGATGGGTGTTTTTTGACAAAAGCAAAACCGATATATGGCTGGAGTCTTATTCTACGCTGATTTATTACCTTGGATTCGCTTTATTTCCGTTTGTTTTGTTTCTGGTCTATTTTGATTTGAATGTCACCTTTTTAGTTTCAATTGGTTGCGTTTTGGTAATTTTTACTAAAATATTGATGTTTTACAAGTGGTTAAAGCTTTTTTCCTGTAATATTTATGGGGTTTTCCTTTTAATTTTATACTTTTGTGCCCTTGAAATCGTACCTTGTCTGATAGTGTATCAAGGTATGATTCAGCTAAATAATGTTTTGATAATAAATTTTTAGGACGTTGAAAATTAAGAAAGTATTAGTGTCGCAGCCAAAGCCTGCTTCAGAGAAATCTCCTTATTACGACATTGCTGAAAAGTATGGTGTAAAAATAGATTTCCGCCCCTTTATCAAGGTTGAGAGCGTCTCTGCGAAAGAATTCAGACAACAGAAAGTATCTATTTTAGATCATACGGCTGTTATATTTACATCGCGTCATGCGATTGATCATTTCTTCCATCTTTGTACGGAGTTGCGTGTGACGATCCCTGAGACGATGAAGTATTTCTGTGTAACAGAAGCTGTTGCTCTTTATATTCAGAAGTATGTGCAGTATCGTAAGCGTAAGATCTTCTTTGGTGCTACGGGCAAGATCGAGGATCTGATTCCTTCGATTGTGAAACATAAAACAGAAAAGTATCTCGTCCCGATGTCGGATGTACACAACGATGACGTGAGGGATCTGCTGGATAAAAATAACATCCAGCATACGGAATGCGTAATGTATCGCACTGTTAGCAATGACTTTATGGAGGGAGAGGAGTTTGATTATGATATGTTGGTATTCTTTAGTCCTGCCGGAGTATCTTCGCTGAAGAAGAACTTCCCTGATTTTGATCAGAAGGACATTAAGATCGGAACATTCGGATCGACTACAGCACAAGCTGTTCGTGATGCCGGACTCCGTCTTGATCTTGAAGCACCTAACGTGAAAGCTCCTTCAATGACGGCTGCCCTCGATTTGTTTATTAAGGAAAACAATAAAGGAAAATAAATGAAACGGTAAACAATAAATGGTGAACGATGAACAAGCTAAGTTATCTGTCTGTTGTTTACTGTTTATTGTTTACCGTTTGTTATTATTATGGCAAATACCCTGTGCAAAGCCGAAAGGCTGAATAGTAAGATTCTGATTGAGAAGATGTTTGCGGGCGGCTCAAAGTCGTTTTCCATCTTTCCGTTGCGTGTGGTGTATATGCCTGTTGAAAATCAAGATGTTCAGGCATCTATTTTACTGAGCGTTTCGAAAAAACGATTTAAACGTGCAGTAAAAAGAAATCGGGTGAAACGCCAGTTGCGTGAGGCTTACCGGATGCATAAACATCAACTTTTGCAGATTCTTACTGATAAGCAGCAACAGTTGGCTATTGCCTTTATCTATCTTTCGGACGAATTAACGTCCTCGGCCGAAATAGAGGAAAAGATGAAGATTCTACTAGCTCGTATTAGTGAGAAACTGGTATGAAACGCTTGTTGTCATATATATTGTTGCTTCCTATCTACTTTTACAGAGCATGCATTTCGCCCATGACTCCTCCTTCATGTCGTTTCACTCCTACTTGTTCGCAATACGCTATTGAAGCGATTAAGAAACATGGCCCTTTTAAGGGACTTTATCTTGCTGTCAGACGAATTCTCCGTTGTCATCCCTGGGGTGGATCAGGATACGATCCGGTTCCTTAATAGTCTATGGATATTCTCGATATACATACACATCGGATGCCTGTTGAACTTGGACAGGCGATACAAAATTGTCAGCCTGCAGAGTTTGATCCGTTGGCCGGTGCTTATTATTCTGTCGGAATTCATCCGTGGTATCTGACTCGTGAAAACCTTGACCGGCAGTGGGAGATGTTGCTTGCAGCGATACAGTGTCCCCAGGTTCTGGCAATAGGTGAAGCCGGTCTTGACAAATTGGTTCGGACGGACTATATGTTGCAACAGGAAGTATTTGAGAAACAGGCTATGCTTGCACACGAAATGAAATATCCGTTGGTGATTCATGCAGTGCGTTCGGCGAACGAAATTATCTGCCTGAGGAAAAAAATGAAACCCTCTAATCCTTGGATTATACATGGGTTCCGTGGAAAGAAAGAACTGGCTTTGCAGTACATCCGGGAAGGGATCTATGTTTCATTGGGTGAGAAATATCAGGAGGAAGTGCTTTGGGGCATTCCCTTGGAATATTTATTTTTGGAAACGGATGAAAGTATGATAGATATTCATTGCCTTTATGAACGTGCTGCTTTGCTATTGGAGATACCTCTTTGCAAACTTATGCAACAAGTGCGTCAAAACATTAATAACGTCTTTTTTAGGCAATAAGAGTTGCTTGTTACGATAAAGAGTCGTACTTTTGCCCTAATTAAACTTTAAAACTTATTATCATTCGATGAATTTTGTAGAAGAACTAAGATGGCGTGGAATGGTGCATGACATGATGCCCGGCACAGAAGAGTTATTGGCTAAAGAACAGGTGACTGCTTATGTGGGTATTGACCCGACAGCCGATTCATTGCATATCGGACACTTATGTGGTGTGATGATATTGCGTCACTTCCAGCGTTGTGGTCATAAACCATTGGCTTTGATTGGTGGTGCGACCGGTATGATTGGCGATCCTTCGGGTAAATCGGCCGAACGCAATCTGCTGGATGAGGAAACACTGCGTCACAATCAGGCTTGTATCAAAAAGCAACTGGCTAAGTTTTTGGACTTCGAATCTGATGCTCCTAACAGAGCTGAACTAGTGAACAACTATGATTGGATGAAGGAGTTCACTTTCCTGGATTTTGCCCGCGAAGTAGGTAAGCATATTACTGTGAAGGCTAAGGAATCGGTAAAGAAACATCTGAACGGTGAAGCCCGTGACGGATTGTCGTTTACTGAGTTTACCTATCAGTTGTTGCAAGGTTATGACTTTCTTCATCTCTACGAAACCAAAGGATGTAAACTGCAGATGGGAGGCTCTGATCAGTGGGGAAATATCACTACCGGTACTGAACTGATTCGTCGTACTAACGGTGGTGAGGCTTATGCATTGACTTGTCCGTTAATCACCAAAGCTGACGGTGGAAAATTTGGTAAGACCGAATCGGGTAATATTTGGTTGGACCCTCGTTATACTTCTCCTTACAAGTTCTATCAGTTCTGGCTCAATGTGAGTGATGCCGATGCTGAGCGCTATATTAAGATATTTACTTCACTCGATAAGGCAGAAATTGACGGACTGGTTGCCGAACATAATGAAGCTCCGCATTTGCGAGTGCTCCAGAAACGTCTGGCAAAGGAAGTAACTGTGATGGTTCACTCTGAAGAGGATTACAATGCTGCAGTAGACGCATCCAATATCTTATTTGGTAATGCCACTTCCGATGCGTTGAAAAAGCTGGATGAAGATACATTGTTGGCTGTGTTCGAAGGTGTTCCTCAATTTGAGATCTCACGTGATGCGTTGGCAGAGGGAGTGAAAGCGGTTGATTTGTTTGTCGACAATGCCGCTGTATTTGCTTCAAAAGGTGAAATGCGTAAATTGGTTCAAGGTGGCGGTGTCTCTTTGAATAAAGAGAAGCTGGCTGCTTTTGATCAGGTGATTACTACTGCCGACTTGCTTGATGAAAAGTATCTGTTGGTTCAGCGTGGTAAGAAAAACTATTATTTGATTATTGCAAAATAAAGAACTTCTTTCTCCACCGTTTTGTGTCAGGACGACGGAAGAAGTGAAGTTTCGCTATAAATAAAAAGGATGGATTCTTAGAATCCATCCTTTTTATTTATAGAGTGGATAGGTTAATGCTTTTTCCCTTTGCCTGCCGGGAGTTCTTTCAGCAATTCTTCTACCGCTGTTTTCAATTGTGTATCTTCCCCTTTGACGATTGTTTCCGGTGAGTTGGCTACTTTAATATCCGGTTCCAACTGTGTGTTTTCCAGATAGCTCCCATCCGGAAGTCGATAGCCTATGACAGGAATACCGAATACCAGAGACGGGTCTTGCAGACGTTCCCAAGAAACGCTGGTCATGGTTCCCGGTACGGGCATACCTACCAATTTACCTAGTTTCTGATGGCTGTATACCCATGGTGTGCCATGTGCATTCGAGTAATTGGCTTCACACGTTAGCATGATAGACGGCTTGTTCCATCGGCGGCTGGGCATATCGCAAGCTTCGCGTCCGCGGACGACTTGGGTGAAATACTTTTTACCACTGAACAATACTTCAATATCTTCGTGAAGGCGGCCGCCGCCATTGAAACGGGTGTCGATAACGATTCCTTCGCGATTATTGTATTTTCCTAAAATATCTGAGTAGACAGAACGGAAACTGTCATCACCCATCGATTGTATATGTACATATCCCAGACGTCCGTCAGACCATTTATCTACATCGGCCGCGCGTTGTTTCACCCAACGTTTGTAGAGCAGATTATTGAGTATTCCGTTGCCGATCGGGATAACTACTTCTTCCCACCGTTCACCGCTTTGCGGATTGTATAATGAAACGAGTGTCTTTTTGTTTGCTTTGTCGTTCAATAACGTATGATAGTCTGTTTCAGGGGTTATTTCCTGTCCGTTGATTTTTTCAATGATAGTTCCGGCTTTTACTTTCGAGCGGGCGTGATCGAAAGGGCCCTTCTCAATCACTTCCATGATCGATGCGCCTTTTCCTTTATAATTCCAATCTGTAAGTACCCCCAGACTGGCTGTGGCATCTCCCGGTATAGATGGAGAGAAACGCCCGCCGGTATGTGATACATTCAGTTCTCCCAGCCATTCGCTGAGTAATTCGGCAAAGTCATAGTTATTATTGATGTGTGGCAAAAATTTACGATAAGCAGCAGACATGGTATCCCAGTTTACTCCGTGCATGTTGGCGTTGTAGAAACGTTTCTGTTGTTGCTTATATACATGGTCGAACATATATTCTCGTTCAGCAGCCAGATCCATTTTCATCTCTGCCTTATAGTTGATCGGCTTCAGGGTTTCTCCGCTGAGGTCCATCTTTTGCATGGTATTACCTCCCAGGACAAACAGGGATTTTCCATCTTTGTCCATATCCATAGAAGCCCATCCGGCATTCATTTTATGAAGCAGTTTGGTCTCTTTTTTACGGAGATCCATTTTCCATAGATCAAATCCGCCCTCGAATGCTGACAGATAGTAGAGAGTTTCGCCGTCTTTTGAGATAATAGTACTGCCCAGGTTCGAAGAGTTGGGAGTGAGGCGTATGATGCGATCCTCAAGACCATTCAGTTCTACTAGGATATTTTTGATCTCATCTTTCTTCTCAGTATCTGTTTGGGGATCCTTCTTCTTATCTTTTTTCGGGTCAATTGAGGCTTTTTCTTTATCTTTCTGTTGTTCCTTTTCCAGTTCTTTTTGCAATTCGTAATCTTCTTTGCTCAGGCGGAACTTGTCGAAAGCATCTTGATTGAGAAATACCAGCATGGCATCATTCTGTGAACCCCAGGAAGCATGTGCACGCATACCATAACGTTCGGTCTGAAACAGAATGGCATTCCCATCCAGCACCCAACGTGGAGAGCCGCTAATATAACCGCTGTTAGTCAGATTAGTGATAGTACCTCCCTGCGCGCTGACAATGCCGATATCCGAATAGGGATCATGACGATTGCCGATAAACTCAAGCGTAAACCACTTGCCATCGGGCGACCATTCGTAGTCGAATCCGCCTCCTGTATTGTACCATGTAGAACCGTCTGTCACCTGACGTACTTTTTTGGTTTTCAGATTGAGTACCATCAACCGGTTACGGTCTTCGATAAAAGCCAGTTCCTTACCATCCGGAGAGTATTGCGGGTAAGCACGTTCTATGGTTTTGGAGGGAAGCAATACTTCTTCTTCAATGAGAGTAGCGTTAGGGAAATTCGCCTCTTCTTTACGAGCTATCTTAGCAGTATAAAGTTGCCAGTTGCCGGTCCGCTCGCTGGCGTAAACCAGTGTACGGTTGTCGGGAGCAAAAGATACACCGGCTTCCTTTGCCGGAGTATTTGTTATTTGCTTGGTCGTAGCATAATCGGTTGAAGTCACAAAAACATCACCTCGCACAATAAAAGCCACCTGCTTACCATCCGGAGACACAGAAGCGGAAGTCGCACCCTGAGAAAATCTGAGAGTAGCAATCTCTTTTTCATCATCACGCACAAGATCAACATTTACTTTCTTTGGGCGGGCATTGGGCTCTTGTGTATAAAGTTCTCCGTCATACGTATAGCACAAAGTTCCTTTATCGCTGATTGACAAGAAACGCACCGGATGCGTGCGGAAAGTGGTGATGGCTTTCACTTCCTGCGGAGTGTTCAGGGTAAAGTTATATACATTAAATGAACCGCCATTGCGCTCACTTAGAAAATAAACCGAATTACCATCCGGTGCATATACCGGATTACGGTCTTCTCCTTCCCGATTGGTCAGATTGGTATGTTTTCCGGTCGAAGCATCGTATAGCCAAACGTCTCTTGTTATAGATGAGGTATGGTGTTTTCTCCATTCATCTTCAAAACCTTTACGGTCCTGATAAAGGAAGTTTTTTCCCGATTTATCAAAGCATACCCATTCGGCAGGAGTAGCCAACACTTGTTCGGTACGTCCTCCGGTAACCGGAACTTTATATAATTCCGTCATGGCTCCGGTAGGAAAAAGGGCACTTTGCGCAGGGTCCTGAATGGAGGCGGAGAAAAGTACAAATTTACCATCCGGAGTGAAAGCCGAAGGAATCTCCGAGGCAGAATGATAAGTCAACCGACGTGCAGTTCCTCCATCGGCAGGCATGATAAAGAGATCGAAGTTCCCATTCCGGTCGCTGGCAAACGCGATTTGTTTACCATCTGGCGACCAGACGGGATTAGCCTCATAAGAAGCTTGTGTTGTTAATTGGGTAGCGGTTCCCCCTTGAACGGGGACTTTGTAAATGTCGCCTTTATAACAAAAGACGATTTCCTTTCCGTCCGGTGAGATACGTGCATCACGCATCCACAAAGGAGTAATAGCATAGCTGGATAATGCAGTCAGTACCAGCGCTAAAGAGATGATTATTTTCTTCATATTATTGTATGTTTATATATTTATTCTATATTCCTTGTTTCATGAGAAGACCGTATTTCTAGTTAGTTTAAGTCACTTCCGATATTTTAGCGATTTTTTCCATGTGACTGCTGTCTGTTCCACAACACCCACCAAATATTTTAAGATGACAATCAGATTTCAACTTTAAAATAGCTTCACTCAGATCGGTTGCCGAAGAAGTATGTAAATGATTTGCTCCATCCAATTCTTTATATGACAATTGGGAAGTATTTGCTTGTATACCCCAAAAGCGAGATTTTACCGTTTGTGTTTGATTGAACTTATGAGAAAGTGCTTCGTAAACAATATCAGGATGAACACAATTTGTCATATAGCACACAGGTTTGTTAGACACATGATTATCAATGCAATGTATGGCATCATCAATGGTATGCCCATCTATCAGTTT
>ERZ791631.1487-NODE-1487-length-13281-cov-2.337290_pt1 | contig 13281 bp, 6 predicted proteins | sample MGYA00509961_ERZ791631 | MGnify/ENA primary metagenome ERZ791631 (study PRJEB30046, sample SAMN00715248) | human gut metagenome | study: EMG produced TPA metagenomics assembly of the A metagenome-wide association study of gut microbiota in type 2... | reverse complement strand
GTCTCCCAAGATTACGGCACGTTCTATCGTATGTTGAAGTTCCCTCACATTTCCGGGCCATGCATATTTCAGCAGTTTGTTTTTGGCTTCCCGTGTCAGTCCGTGCATTTCCTTTTTATATTTGCGTGCATAACGGTCCAGAAAATATTCGGCAAGCAGAATGATATCATTCCCACGTTCGCGGAGCGGGGGAATATGTATTTCAATTGTGTTAATACGATAGAGTAAGTCCTGACGGAAACTTCCTTCATCCACCATACGGCGAATATCCGCATTCGTTGCGCAAATCAGACGAACATCAATAGGCACGGCCTGTGTGCTTCCTAAGCGGCTGATCTGCCGTTTTTCGATCGCAGTGAGCAGCTTCGATTGCATGGGAAGCGAAAGATTACCGATTTCATCAAGGAATAAAGTACCATTGGTGGCAACTTCCATCCGTCCGGCTTTTGACTTTTTAGCATCGGTGAAAGCTCCTTTTTCAAATCCGAACAGTTCACTTTCGAAAAGTTGTTCGGGGATACTTCCCAGGTCGATGGTGACAAAAGGTTTGCCGTATCGGGGGGAACAGCGGTATAACAGTCGGGCAATCACGTCTTTTCCCGTTCCGTTTTCTCCCAAAATCAGAATGTTGGCATCTGTACTGCTAAGTTTGTTTATGGTTGCGAATACTTCCTGCATGACCGGAGATTCTCCGATAATGTCCCCTTCCGGAGAACTTTGTCCGCTGAGTGCTTCCACTTGCTCTTTTAAGATGTTTACCTCCCGTTGAGATTGGCGCAGACGCATACCGGAGGTGAGAGTAGCCAGCAATTTCTCCTTCTCCCAAGGTTTGGGGATAAAATCTGTTGCACCGGCTTTAATGGCCCGTACAGCTTTATCTGTATCCGCATATGCAGTCATGAAGATGACAATAGCTTGCGGATCAATCTGCAAAATCTGCTTCAGACTTTCAAAACCTTCCTGACCGCTAATTGCATCACGGCTGAAATTCATATCTAATAAGATAAGATCGGGCTGAAAGGTAGTCATAAAATGCTCAATCCGGTCGGGAGTGGTAGCTACCTTTATCTTTTCCGTATAGGGTTCGAGTAGTAGATTGAGGGCAAAGAGCACATCTTCGTTATCATCTACAATGAGTATCTTTCCTAGTTTGTTGACTTCATCCATAGGGTATGGGGTATATGATTCGTTACTTATCCTAAAGTTTTAATGCAAGGGCAAAGATATGGATAATAATCATGTGTTGTATGTGCGATTGCGCACTAGATTTGTGCGTATTTGCACGCTGTTTGTAATAGTGTGGTAAATGTAAATAGCTGAATTATAATGAAATATAAGAATGGCACAGGTTTTGAATAGTAAATAACAAATAAATCTAAGAATGAATCTGAAAATACTCTATATAACACTCGGAATCCTGTCGACTGAACTGCTGGCTGCTCAAAATCAAACAATGGAGATGTCGTTGGAGCAGGTGGTGAAAATAGCCCGTCTGGAATCACCTGATGCACAGACTGCACGACATAGTTTTCGTTCGGCTTACTGGAACTACCAATATTATCGGGCTAACTATTTGCCATCTTTGAGTTTGTCATCCGATCCTAATCTGAATCGTGCCATTAATAAGATAACAATGGGGGACGGTTCCGTTAAGTTTGTTGAGCAGAATTTGTTGAATACTGATCTGACTTTGAATCTTTCACAAAACATACCTTGGACAGGAGGTTCCTTGTTTCTTGAAACGTCCGCACAACGTATGGATTTGTTCAGCGAACATAAATATTCGTGGCAGACTTCACCTATCATGATAGGATACCGGCAATCGCTTTTCGGCTACAATAGTTTGAAATGGGATAAACGAATAGAACCGGTACGCTATCAGGAGGCAAAGAAAAACTATGTAGAGACATTAGAACTTGTATCTGCCAATGCGATTAATAAATTTTTTGCTCTAGCCACTGCCCAAAGTAATTATGACATAGCATCCTTTAATTATGCGAATGCCGACACGTTATATCGCTATGCACAAGGACGTTACAATATCGGGACAATAACGGAGAATGAAATGCTGCAACTGGAGCTTAACCGTCTTACAGAAGAAACAAATCGTATGAACGCCCGTATTGAAATGGATAACTGTATGCAGGAACTCCGTTCATATCTGGGCATTCAGGAAGAGAGGGAGATTCGTGTACGTGTCAGTTCCCGGATACCGAATTTCAGTATTAATCTGAATGAGGCGCTAGCATTGGCGTATGAGAATAGCCCGGATATACAAACGATGAAACGGCGCAAGCTGGAAAGTGAAAGTGCGGTTGCGAGAGCCCGTGCCAATGCAGGTTTGAAAGCAGACATTTATCTTCGTTTCGGACTGACACAGACAGCGGATAAATTACCAGAGGCTTATCGAAACCTTTTAGATCAACAATATGTAAGTTTAAGTATCTCCCTACCAATTTTAGATTGGGGACGGGGAAAGGGACAGGTACGGGTAGCCCGTTCTAACCGTGACCTGGTTTATACGCAGGTGGAACAAAGCAGGACGGATTTTGAACTGAATGTCCGTAAACTGGTGAAGCAGTTTAATCTGCAAACGCAACGTGTCCGTATCGCTGCCCGTACAGATGAAACCGCCCAACGGAGGAATGAAGTTGCCCGTAAACTTTATATATTGGGAAAATCTACCATTCTTGATTTGAACGCTTCCATTTCAGAAAAAGATAGTGCACGCCGTAATTATGTATCGGCTTTATACAACTATTGGAGTTTGTATTACACACTCCGTAGCATGACACTTTATGATTTTGAGAGTAACAAGTTACTGACGGAGGATTATAATCTCCTCATTGAATAGGATAGAATGATTTTTTATAATTGATATAAATATAAAAACTATATAACCTCATGGATATAAAATTAGAAAAGAAGCCGTGGTACATTCGTTATAGATACTATCTGACAGGAGGACTTTTGTTTATCTCCTTTCTGATTTATGTAATCGTCCTTTCATTAGGTCCCAGGAAGCTGCGTGTTGATGCCGAGAATATTCAGATAGCGGAAGTGAAAGATGCTGACTTTATGGAATATGTAGATGTAGAAGGGCTAATTCAACCTATATTGACAATTAAAGTCAATACCCGCGAAGCAGGAAGCGTGGAAAGAATAGTCGGTGAAGAGGGAAGTTTGCTTCAACAGGGAGACACCATTCTTGTACTTTCCAATCCCGATTTGCTCCGCAATATTGAAGATCAGCGTGATGAATGGGAAAAACAAATGATTACCTACCAGGAGCAGGAGATTGAAATGGAGCAAAAGAGCCTGAATTTGAAACAGCAGGCCTTGACGAATAATTATGAGCTTGAGCGTCTGAAAAAAAGCATTGCTCTTGACCGTGAGGAATATCAAATGGGAGTAAAGAGTAAGGCCCAGTTGCAAGTAGCTGAAGATGAGTATAATTATAAACAAAAAAATGCAGCTTTGCAACAGGAGAGCTTGCGGCACGATTCTGCTGTGACAATGATTCGTAAAGAACTTATCCGCAACGACCGAGAAAGAGAACGGAAAAAATATGAACGCGTTCATGAACGTTTGAATAATTTAGTGGTAACGGCTCCGATAAAAGGACAGCTTAGCTTTGTGAAGGTTACTCCCGGGCAGCAAGTGTCTTCCGGCGAAAGTATTGCTGAGATAAAGGTACTTGACCAATATAAAATCCATACTTCGCTCAGTGAATATTATATTGACCGGATTACTACCGGATTGCCTGCTACCATTAATTATCAAGGGAAGAAATATCCGTTAAGAATAACGAAAGTTGTCCCTGAAGTAAAAGACCGTATGTTTGATGTCGATCTTGTTTTCACAGATGATATACCTGATAACGTAAGAGTGGGCAAGAGTTTCCGTGTACAGATAGAACTAGGGCAACCGGAGCAGACGCTTATTATCCCACGCGGCAATTTCTATCAGGCTACGGGAGGACAATGGATTTATAAGGTGAATGCTTCAAAAACAAAAGCTGTTCGTGTACCTTTGTCTGTCGGTCGCCAAAATCCGCAACAATACGAAATTACAGAAGGTTTACGGCCGGGAGATTGGGTTATTACGACGGGATATGATACCTTTGGCGATGCTGAGGAATTAATATTAAGATAAACAGACAACTTTAAACAGATAGTATGAAAACACTGAAATATGCAGTACGCTTTTTATTACGTGCGAAATCATATACGACTATCAATTTACTCGGACTGACACTTAGTCTAGCCTGTTGTATTATCTTGTCCCGTTATATTTATCGTGAAACAACAGTAGATATGCATTGTATAGACCGTAATCAGGTATATGGAGTTCAAGTGTCGTTTGATGGAAACCGGGTGTTGAGTAAGGCAGAAATAGGAAAGCGTGATAGTACTTATATAGATGACAATGTTATACTGACACGTTCAAGTGTAATATTGCTTGAGAATGATTATGTAGATTATCAGACAAATCGTTTTTCTGTACATGCCTTAATAGCTGACAATGCTTATTTCAGACTTTTTCCTTATCAAGTATTGCAGGGAGAGATTTCTTTGGAAGTTCCGGAATCAGCATTGTTAATGGAAGATTTCGCCAAAAAACTTTTTGGTAAAGAAAATCCGCTAGGTAAGGTGTTACGTTTTTCTAACGGTAAAGATATCAAGGTGACAGGTATATTGAAAAAGCCGGTAAACAAACATTCAATTTCGATATAGTACTTTCTCATGCATTTTCGACAGACTGGGGACGGATGCCTTTGGAGTTTATTCAGTTTACTTCTGAGAAGGCAGTGGAACAAGCCAATCAAATAGGGAGTTATCCCCGGTTTATAAATCAAGATTCTCGTTTCGGAGATGTTCGTAAATACACATTCTCTCTTATTCCTGTCAGTCAAATGTATTGGGAGCAAGCATTACTTTACCAAACAGGGCCTAGTATGCTTGTTAGTGGGAATCGTTCTCATCTATTCATTCTTGGAGGAATTTGTTTATTGATACTGTTTGCCGGGATTATCAACTTTATTAATCTTTATTCTGTATTAATGGTGAAACGAGGGAGGACTTACAATCTTCGAAAAGTATTCGGTGCCAGTGGCAATACACTGTTTACGCAAATTTTCACAGAAAACGTTCTACTGATAGCCGTTTCTATTGTGTTTGCATGGTTTATTGTTGAAATAACATCTGTTTTTGTATCCCACTTGTTGGATAGCCGGATAGTCTATACTAAATTCGACTGGATATTGTCGATATCTATCCTGATATTCCTGTCTTTGACTGTAAGCCTGTATTCACATATAAAATGCCAGCGCTCTTTACCGGCTGTTGCTCTCAAGGCATTAGGTACCGATAAACGTTCTATTCGTTTTCGTATGATATTCCTTTTTGTACAATATGTTGTTACCTTTTTATTGGTCTTACTTTCCATCTATTTTAATAAGCAATTCAATTTGATGTTGCAGACAGATCCGGGATTCCGTACAAAAGATATAATTCAGGCAAATATGATATATGAATCGAACGATTATTCTTCGTATACATCTGAAACTGTAAACCAACGTAAAGAAAGAGTTTTAGCGATAGATCAACTGATAGATAATTGTCCGGATATCCAAAGCTGGACAACCGGTTTTTATTCTATTCTTGGGTTTGATTATTCTGCAGGATTTCGAAATGCAAAAGGAGAACTGGTTACGTTGAATCAGAGTTATGTTACCGACAGTTTCTTTAAACTCTTTGAGATTCCTTTTATTGAAGGAGATTTATCGGAAGCAGATAAAGAACAAGGAGGTGAAATTATAGTTGTCAACCGTGCCGCATTGGCCGCTTTAGGCTACACAAGTTGCAAGGGGGCTACTATAATTAATGAGCAGATGAGAAAGATAAAACCCGATTTACAGGCACAGCCTATTGGTGCCGTAATAGAAGATTATTATGATAGACATGTAGGATTGGGTGCTCGCCCTATGGTATTTATCGTAAATAAACGGTTGAAGGGAGATTACTATCAGATTGCTTGTTATCCGGGGAAAACTCAGGTAGTCATCAATTATCTGAAAGATATTCAGAAAAAAGTATATGGTACGGAAGACTTTAAATATTCACTATTGGATGATGATGTGGCGGCACTCTATAAAAACGACCGGCGAATAGCCATGGTATATGCTATTTTTGCATGTATTGGAATTATAATAATCTGTCTCGGATTATTCGGTATTTCATTATTTGATATTCGTCAGCGCTATCGGGAGATTGCAATTCGTAAAGTAAACGGTGCATTGGTGAAAGACTTGTACTTGCTGCTTGGATGTAAATATTTGGTTGTATTGGGAAGCGCTTTTGCGGTATCTATTCCATTGTCCTGCTACTTGATTTATCAGTATACTAAAGCTCTTGTGATAAAAGCTCCGTTAAGCATGAATGTCTTTCTGATAGCATTGCTCGTAGTAAGTTGTATCTCTTTAGGCACACTGTGCTGGCAAATAAAAAAGGCATCACGTATTGACCCGGCCAAAATAATGAAAATAGAATAAAAATAATAATATATGATACGACACTATTTGAAAGTTGCTTTTCGTAATTTACTGAAATACAAGACCCAAAATATAATTTCTATCATCGGTCTTGCGGTAGGATTACTATGTTTCTGCATATGTATGTATTGTAGTCGTTTTGTTGAGACCACCAACCATTGTTTCAGTAATTACACTCGCATTGTGGAATTAAACCTTTATGATTATCAGACAGAAACATATTTTTCCGGTACACAAGTGGCTTTATCCGAAGAACTCCGCACATGGGCAATGGGAGAGGTGGAAGCAATTTCTTGTATGACATACTCGCGTGAACGTTCTTATCTTGCCGAAATTTCAGAGGAAAAATCATTACCATACGAACTTGAAACGATAGAAATAGATACTTTATACAATAAGGTATTCACTCCCCAAATAGTAGCCGGAAATTGGAAGACGGCAAGCCGGACATCTAATGCCGTTATTTTAAGTGAATCTACTGCCATAAAGATATTCGGTAAAATAGAAAGTGCTATCGGCAAGCATCTGACTCTGGCGCGACGACTCCATACTTCGCCTGAAAGTACTCCGAAAACAGGAGGTATTGTTTATACGGTACAGGCAGTAATGAAAGATATCCCGCTAAACAATGGTTTTAGTTTTATGACGCATACTGATGCAATGGTTCTGAACGATAGCGAAGGACTTTTCCGAAGTACGAAACGTCACGATATGACAGGAGCCAGAACCTATGTCTTGCTTTCTCCCAATACGAATATAGCTGAACTGGAGCAGCAGTTTGCTAAGCGTAATTATAGTTATACTATGTATAATCAGTCTTATGCGGTTGTTGCTAATTATATTAGCGACAGGGCACAGAAGAAAGGTGCTTTTGTGTTGGGATGGGTGACAGGAATAGTCGGTACATTGATATTACTGGTCGGACTAATCAATTTCTTTCACTTTCTGATCGGTTCTTTTCTTAATCGCACTAAAGAATACAGTATTATGAAAATGGCAGGATGTAATTGGAAACAACAATTCTGCCTGCTGTTTGTACAATCATTGATTGTGGTGGTTATATCTTCCTTTTTAGTAATATGGGGAATAGAATTGATTGGCAACCGAATGGATTTTTCTCTACAGGGCATTACAATGACTTTTCCGCCCGAAATTCTTTTGATACACGCTATGCAATATATCATTCTTCTTATATTGCTCTGTGCTGCAATTTGTCTGTTTGTATCTGTCCGTATTCGCAGAATTTCGATACAAACAGGCATTCATGGAGGAGTAAATAAACGTCGAGGTAAGCAGTGGGGACGTAACCTTATGCTGGGAATCCAGTTCTTTATCTGCTGGATATTTGTATCATTCACTGTCGCATTGTTTTTACAGTCGGAGAAAACAACCCAAACATTGTTTCATACGCTTAACCAAAAAGAAAAAGAAGCGATTCTTAGCATTCCATTAGACTATTCGTTTATGAAAAATGAAGAGAAGTTAAGTGTGGTAGAACGTTTTCAGCAACATGCAGGGGTAAAAGATGTCTTATTGGCAGATATTGCTTATACACAAGGAGTATCCGGAAACCTGTTGATGACCGAGAAAGGGAATGACAACTCCTGGACTGATATCAATATTATGTGCGTTCCGCTGAATTTCTTTGCTTTTATGAATATTCCGATAGAGGAGGGCAGAACTATCCGGACAAAAAATGACCTTGTCATGGATAAAGTATGGCAAAACAAACAAAAGAAGAATGTAATTGGAATGAATTTTTATGACCAAAATAATGATTATACCGTATGTGGAGTTTGTACTCCTTTCCAGACTGATGTCCATTATCATAGTGGCGGCTATGCTTTTATGCTCTATGATCCTTCTGAATATGTTGGCCATTGCTATGTAAAATGTTACCCTGAACAACAAAAAGAAGTCGTAAAGTGGATTGAGAAAATCCGTCGTGAAGTACTTCCGGAGAATATATCGTATCAGATTCGTACATTTCAAGACGACCTGTATGAAATACAGGCTATGGAATATATGCTGAAAGATACTATCCTGTTTTTCGCAATCGTCAGTATCATCATTACCTTGTTGGGTGTATATTCCAGCATTACCCTCGATACTGAACGTAGACAGAAAGAAGTGGCTATCCGTAAAGTAAATGGAGCCGGAATGTCGCATATTATCTGGTTGTTTACCCGTTTGTATATAACTTTGTTGATGGTTACCGCAGCTCTATCCTTTCCGTTAGTATACCTAGTGTTACAGCTATGGAAACAAATATATACGGTATTCTTTAACTGTGGATTCTGGTTCTGGACAGGGATTTTTATATCTGTTGCTATGATAACGGCACTAACGATTTGGTTTCGTATCTTGAAGATTGCCAGAGTTAATCCGGTGGAGTCTATCAAAAATGAATAGGAAAACCATATTTGAATTAGAAAATAAAAGAAAACAAAATGATACAGCACTATTCAAAAGTTGCTTTGCGCAATTTGATGAAATATAAAACCCAAAATCTTATATCAACCATAGGCTTGGCTGTGGGACTGCTATGCTTCAGTATTTGTTTCTATTGTAGCCGCTATATGCAGAGTGTTGACCAATGTTTTAATAATTATCATCGTTTGGTAGACATCAATTTAGCTGATGAAGGTAGGATGTTATCCGGTACTCCTGCAATATTGGCGGAGAAGTTGACAAAAGAATATGGACATGAAGTAGAAGCATATTCCAGAGTTGCTTATGCACGGCAACGGCCTTTTGATGTGTATACAAATGATGAAAAGAAACTACCCTATACATTTGAATGCATAGAAGTCGACTCGTTTTTTAATCGTTTGTTCACTCCGACTGTTGTGGCAGGTTCGTGGAGAGTGGCAGCCTATACTCCTAATGCGGTAGTAATAACAGAAAGTACAGCACGCAAATTATTTCCATATAATCAGGAGGCTATCGGTAAACGTATGGTGATGACAAGCAAAATATGGTCTTCTCCGAAAACAACTCCTGATAGCGGAGGTATCTCATACACAATTCAGGCTGTGATTAAAGATATTCCAGCCAATGTCAGTATGAACTTCATGCGGACAATTGAAGTTCTCATTCTGAACGATAGTGAAGGATTATTTAAAATGACCGGTAATAATGACCAGACAGGCGTTTATACTTACGGATTGCTTCATGAAGGCAGAACAGCCAAAGATTTAAATGAAGTGTATAGAAAGAGTAATGTCACTCACCGAATGTTTAATTGCGATTATGACCTGATTGTTTCTCCTATTGGAAAAAGTAATGGCAACTCTGACATGATAACCATCTTTAGCTCAATAACTAGCATTGTAGCAGTTTTAATCTTATTAGTTGCTTTACTAAACTTTTTCCATTTTCAGATTGGAAGTATAATCAATCGCCAACGGGAATTTACAATTCGGAAGATAATAGGAAATGATATGTTTCATCTGGCAATGATGCTTTTTGTGCAATTGTTTTTGGTCATTGTAATCGCTTCTTTATTTATGTTCGGACTCATAGAAATATTGTCTTCCGGAATGCATATTTCATTGTCTGATTTAAGTTTGTCCATTGATAGAGAGCGTTTGATGTTACAAGCCGGACAATATATTATCATTCTTCTCATAGCAACATTTGTGATCTGTTTTTCTGTTGCTTTTTATATCCGTAGGGTAAACATACAATTAGGCATGAGCAATGGGCTTAAAAGTAAAAAGCATTTCTTTCGTAATAGCATGTTAGGAATCCAGTTTTTCATTTGTTGGCTATTCGTTTCTATGACTGTCGCTCTTTATTTACAAACAAATACTACAATATCTACGCTGTACAATACGTTGACTAAAGCGGAGAAAAATAGCATATTAAGTCTTAAATTGGACTATACTTTTATGAAAAATGAAGAAAAAGTTGCGCTTGTTGAACGTATCCGACAGTATTCAGGCGTGAAAGATGTCTTACTTTCTGAAGACGGTTACTTAAATGGTAGTCCGGATCGTACAGGCATACAATTAGATAAAGACTCGGATAGGTGGCTGGAAATAAATATAATGAGGGTAACGCCTGATTTTATTTCTTTTATGAATATCCCCTTGTCAGCAGGACAAAATATGGAAGGCAATAATGATATATTGGTCGATGAAATATTTATGAATAAAAAAGAAAATATACTGGGGACTACTCTTTATCATTATAAAGACGCTTATACTGTACGCGGTATATTGTCTTCTTTTACTCCCTCGGTTTATGCTTATAAAGAGGAGCAGACTCCTTATGTTTTCTTTCCTATGAAAGATAATGGAAATGTAGGTCATTGTTATATCAAGTGTTACACAGATAAAAAGGAAGAGGTCCGCCAATGGATGACCCAACTTTTGCAGGAAGTGTTACCGGAAAGTGTTGAGCCCGAAATAACAACTTTTTTGGATGATATCATTGAACAACAGGCCATGGAAACTAAATTCAAGAATATAACTTTATTTTTCTCTATTGTAAGTCTGATTATAACTTTATTGGGAGTATATTCAGCTATTACTCTTGACACCGAACGTCGGCAGAAAGAAGTGGCAATCCGGAAAATAAACGGAGCGGGAATAAAACAGATTATCTTACTGTTTTCCCGGTTGTATATGTTACTTTTGACAACATCGGCTTTATTAGCTTTTCCTGTGGTATACGTCATTCTCCATATGTGGAAAGAAATATATCAGATATTCTTTAATGACGGGATATTATATTGGGTAGGAATATTTGTAGGAGTAACTTTATTGACTGCACTAACCGTTATCTTTAGAATCCTAAGGATTGTACGACTCAATCCTGCGGAAGTTATCAAGAATGAATAAATTCAATAATTTTTAAATAGTACAATTATGATTAAAACAATTAATTTACAGAAGATTTTCAAGACAGAAGAAGTGGAAACTTGGGCATTGAATAATGTCAGTATTGAAGTGAAACAAGGTGAGTTTGTTGCTATTATGGGACCTTCCGGCTGTGGAAAGTCAACGTTACTTAATATTCTGGGACTGTTGGACAATCCGACAGGAGGAGAGTATTATCTGAATGGAATGGAAGTTTCGAAGTACACGGAATCGCAGCGTACAAATCTCCGTAAAGGAGTCATTGGTTTTGTATTTCAGAGTTTCAATCTGATAGATGAATTGAATGTTTATGAAAATGTGGAACTTCCGCTTACTTATCTGGGACTAAAATCTTCCGAACGTCGCCGAATGGTAGAAGATATTCTGAAACGGATGAACATCAGCCACCGTGCCAAACACTTCCCGCAACAGCTTTCCGGCGGTCAGCAGCAGCGTGTGGCGATAGCCCGTGCGGTCGTAACCAATCCCAAGCTGATACTCGCCGATGAGCCTACCGGTAACTTGGACTCCAAGAACGGAGCTGAGGTGATGAATCTGTTGACAGAACTGAATAAAGAGGGTACTACGATTATTATGGTGACCCACAGCCAGCACGACGCCTCGTTTGCACACCGCACGATACATCTTTTCGACGGTAGTGTGGTGGCAAGTGTGGCAGCGCAGGATTTGTAACAGACTTTTAAAACAACTTCCATGAGACAACTATATTACACTCTTCAGACACTGATACGAGGAAAAGGCTCCAACCTCATCAAGATTATTTCCTTGGGACTGGGGTTGGCAGTCAGTATCCTCATTTTTTCCCGTCAGGCATTCGAGCTCAATTATGATACCTGCTACAAGGACCATGAACGTTTGTGTCTTGTCAAAACAGTATGGTATTACAACAACGAGTATCATCCTTCGCATATAACTCTTGGACCGGTGGCTGGTACCATTGCCGAAAACCTGCCTGACGAGGTGGAGAGTGTTACCGTCACCCAGCAATGGTGGAGCAATTCGGCTTGGTTTGCCAATGAACGCCGTTTCCAGACCAATGCCATGACGGCCGATTCTTGTTTCTTTGCCACTATGGGCATTGATGTTGTCAGTGGAGACCCTCGCGAGCTGAATAATCCGGAGGTGGTCTTCATCAGCAGGGAGCTGGCCGGCAGCATGTTTGCCGATAAGAATCCCATCGGGCAGACGGTGGTCTATAACAAACAGATGTCAATGACCGTGAAGGGCATTTTTGAAGATTTCCCCGAAAACTCCAGTTTCTATGGAAGTGGTGTCGTGATGTCTCTGGCTACCTCCTTCAAGCATCATTGGGGATACTGGGGGTGGGGAGGTGGAGACAGCTATATGTCCTTTGTCCGTCTGCGCTCGGGGGTGCAACTGGACGATGTGAACACCCGAATAGAGAAACTTGCCGAGCAGGTGCGCAAGAGCGATGATGTGTTTATCAGTCTGGTTCCGATAAAGGACTACCGTATGGAATTTGGTATCAGTACCATGCGTATGGTATGGATTCTGTTGACGCTGGGAACCGCCATACTTTTTATTGTGGCGATGAATTATGTGCTTATTTCCATCTCAGCCATGAACCGTCGTGCCAAAGCTATAGGCGTACATAAATGTAGTGGGGCAAATACGGGAACTATTTTCGGTATGTTCTTATGGGAGACCGGAGTCATCATGCTTTCTTCCTTGCTGCTTGTAGCGCTGCTTCTATTTAATTTCCGTGAGCCGTTGGAGGACATGCTCGACGTTAGTCTTGCCGGTCTTTTCTCTTGGGAAAACATTTGGGCACCGCTTTCAGTGATAGTCATTTTGTTTATGATAGGCGGCATGTTGCCCGGG
>ERZ791631.1479-NODE-1479-length-13356-cov-3.374709_pt1 | contig 13356 bp, 10 predicted proteins | sample MGYA00509961_ERZ791631 | MGnify/ENA primary metagenome ERZ791631 (study PRJEB30046, sample SAMN00715248) | human gut metagenome | study: EMG produced TPA metagenomics assembly of the A metagenome-wide association study of gut microbiota in type 2... | reverse complement strand
CTGCCGCTTCCGTCTGACGCTCTTCGGTAGCGTTGCAAATTGTATTCATAACGTCTATATCATAACTCTTTTTCGAAAAAATATCAACTATATCTTTAAATTTCTTGTAATTAAATGTCGTTTGTGCCACAACACAAAGTTTCCTGGCTGGTTCCTGACTATAATTTTCTGCCTCCGAAACGCTTCCGATCACTGTAGCTGCGCCATTGCACCAGCCATTGATCCCTTCCACTTCCGGATGGTTTGCATTGCCGACAATGACAATACAGCTTCCTTCCTGATATTTTTTCTCAACAATGCGATGGATCTTGCTGACAAAAGGACAGGTCGCATCAACAATGCGAACCTTTTTGTCTTCCAGTTGATGATACACGTCTGCGCTGATGCCATGTGAGCGGATGATCACCGTCGCATCCTCCGCTTTGGAAAGTTCTTCCGGCGTATCGATCACACGTACACCTTTTTGTTCCAGATCCTGCACAACCTGCTCATTGTGAATGATCGGACCGAGCGTATACACTTTCTTTCCCATCTCCGCTTCCTTATAAACCATTTCCACTGCCCGCTTCACTCCAAAGCAAAAGCCCGCACTCTTAGCCAATGTAACTTTCATACAAATCTTTCAATCCTTTCTATGCCCACAAAGATCCGTTTTGTTCAGGCCTTTTGAACGAGTGATACGATCTTTGTCACTACTTCCTCGATCGTCATATCAGAGGTGTCTAGATAAATAGCATCTTCTGCCTGCTTTAACGGAGCGATCTCACGATTCATATCCTGCTCATCACGTGCAATAATATCCCTTTCGATCTGGGCAAGATCACTTTCCACACCGCGTTCCTTCTGCTCCAAATAACGTCTTTTAGCTCGCTCCGATGCACTGGCTGTAAGATATATCTTAAGCTCTGCATCCGGCAGGACACAAGTTCCAATATCCCGGCCGTCCATGATCACATTGTTAGCTGCCGCAAGTTCCCGCTGTAAATAAAGAAGTTTCTCACGTACAGCAGGATATTTTGAAGTATTAGATGTCATCATGCTAACCTCTTCTGTACGAATAAAGGCATTGACATTTTCACCGTTAAGAAGTACCTGCTGTTCTCCCTCCTGATAAGCAATCGTCACATTGATATGCTCACAGGCCTCTGCAATCTTTTTCTCATCTTTTGCATCAATTTCCCGGCGCAGAAAATACAGCGCCATCGCACGATACATAGCTCCGGTATCTACATAAATGAAATCCAGTTTCTTCGCTGCCATCTTGGCAATAGTACTTTTGCCGGCTCCTGCCGGTCCGTCAATTGCAATATTATACATATCTATCCTCCATTATCATTCAATACACTGATATTCCTGCCAAATACCCGGTTGACCACGCAACCTGAAGATTATACCCTCCCGTCACACTATCTACATCGATCAGCTCTCCGGCGGCAAATAAATGTGAAATCTCCTTTAATTCCATAGTTGCCGGATTGATCGCCTTTACGGAAATGCCTCCTCCGGTAACGATCGCTTCCGGAAAATCCCGCAGTTTTTTGACGGTACAGGTGAGATCTTTGCATAGCTTAACCAGTCTGTGCCGCTCCTGCCTAGTCACCTCATTGACCTGCTTATCCGGCGTGATCTCGGAAAGTTCCACGATAACCGGGATCAATTTTGACGGCAGCAGCTTTCCCAGACTATTTTTAAACATGCTGTTTTTTTGTGCGGCAAAATCACGCTGTAACCGTTCATCTAACTGTTCTTCCGACAAGGCCGGTTTCAAGTCAATATGCAGTTTACAGTCTTTGGCACCTTTACGACCGAGCAGGCTGCTCGCCGACAAGACCAATGGTCCGCTTACACCAAAATGCGTAAACAGCATTTCTCCCTGTTCCTCGTATATTTTATGCGATCCACGTTCCACGCGCAACGACACATTGCGAAGCGATAATCCCTGCAGTCTGATTGGCCACTCTTCTACCGTCTCAACAGGCACTAACGCCGGATAACATGGTTCTAAAGCAACTCCTGCCTGTTTCAGCAGTCGGTGTCCATCACCTGTCGATCCGGTAGAAGGATATGCAAGTCCCCCCGTTGTAAGGATGACATCATCCGCTGTCAGTGTTTCCAATGCACCATGATAACTCTGTACTTTTACACCTTTACAAATATGATCTTCGATCATAAGTCCTGTCATCTTCGTATGCAATCTGACCGTAACATTTCTTCTGCGAAGTGCTTTCTGCAGTGTTTGCAGCACATCGGAAGACTTATCAGACTGCGGAAACACGCGATTGCCGCGCTCTGTCTTTACCGCCAGACCTTCCTGTTCCAAGAAGTCGATCATACGGCTGCTGTCAAAACTATAAAAGGCACTGTACATAAATTTCGGATTGGAGATCACATGATTCAAATGATTCTCTACATCACTGTCATTGGTGATATTACACCGGCCTTTTCCTGTAATAAATAATTTTTTCCCTAATTTTTCATTCTTTTCTATAATGGTTACCTGATGTCCACAGTCCGCTGCCGCAATAGCTGCCATCATACCGGCTGCTCCACCGCCTACAACGATCACCTCACTCAATCTGTTTCATCCTTTCTAATGCAAATTTCATTGCCTCACGGGCTGCCTGCAAGCGCACCTGCCCACGATCACCGTCAAAGCAATATTTTCTGCTCTCTGCGCACCCCCGAAAGCAGGTTCCGATGTAAACGGTTCCTGCCGGTGTCCCATCTTCACCATCTTCCGGTCCTGCATAACCTGTTGTCGTAACAGAAATATCGGCTCCACTGGCCTGCGCTGTTCCAAGCGCCATTTCTTCAGCCACCTGCGCACTTACCACCGTATACTTTTGAATCGTTGTCACGGATACATGAAGCAGTTTTTGTTTAACCCGGTCTGCGTACGTAACATATCCCTCTTCAAAGACATTTGATGCACCCGGTACATCTACAATACCCGCTGCGATCAGGCCTCCGGTACATGACTCCGCTGTAGAAATCTTATAACCGTTTTGGATACAATATTCTACTAACTGTACCGCCTCCTCAGATGGTACTCTTATCTCATTACATCTTTCCATCATCCATAACCTTCCAATTTTTGATCAAATAATCCAATAACGATACCACCGTAAGTACCAGTGCTAAATAGATCAATATCTGCTCGATCACAGCAACAACCGGATTGTGTATAGACAAGATCAAGACAATGACCATGATCATCTGTACAACTGTTTTTATCTTGCCCCACCAGCTCGCTGCTATCACGACACCGGCATCCGATGCGACCAGACGAAATCCACTAATGATAAACTCACGGCTTATGATCACAATAACAACCCAAGCCGGAATTCTGTTTAAGGACACCAGACAGATCATCGCCGAAGAAACTAATAATTTATCTGCCAACGGATCCATGAATTTTCCAAAATTGGATACAAGTTTATACTTTCTGGCGATATAACCATCTAAGGTATCCGTCAGACTTGCTACAACAAAAACAACTAATGCAATGTATTTGCTATAAGGGATGGCTGATACAAGCATAAACACAACAAAAAAAGGTATTAAAAATACACGAAGCATCGTAATCTTATTTGGTAAATTCATATTTATCCTCCTTCAATTCTATTCTCTTATTCCTCTATGACCTCTCCAATGAGATCATACTCATCTGCACCGGTAATCTTGACGTTTAAGAAATCTCCCGACATCAGATTCCAATCAGTTGCCACAAATACATACCCGTCCACTTCCGGTGCATCCATATACGTCCTCGTAATATAAACACCATCTTCCGGCAGGGACCCCTCTACCATTACTTCTAAAGCACGTCCAATCTGTGCCGACGTCTTCTCAAAAGCAATCTTTTGCTGGATCTGCATGATCTCATCCCGCCGCTTTTCTGCAACTTCTTCCGGCACCTGTTCTTCCATTGCGGCTGCCGGTGTATCTTCTTCCCTTGAGTACGTAAATACACCAAGTCGATCGAATCGAAGTTCCTCCACAAATTCTTTCAGCTGTTCGAAATCCTGATCACTCTCGCCGGGAAATCCTGTGATCAATGTTGTTCTAAGTGCAATATCCGGAATCTCCTGACGCAGATAATGTACCATATCCCGCAGTTCTTTGCTATTGGTACGCCGCCCCATCCGCTTTAATATGCTATCAGAACCGTGCTGGATCGGAATATCCAGATAATGACATACTTTCGGAAGCGTTTTGATCGCATGAACCAGCTCTTTTGTGATTTCTTCCGGATAGCAGTATAAAATACGGATCCATTTCAGCTCCTCTAATTCCGATAATTTTTCCAAAAGCTCAGGAAGGCTCTTGTGTCCATATAGATCCACACCATATAATGTTGTCTCTTGTGCCACCAAGATCAGCTCTTTGGCTCCGTTTTGAACCAGATGTTCTGCCTGTGCAAGCAGATTCTCCATCGGAACACTGCGATAATGTCCGCGCACTTTCGGGATCACGCAGTACGTACAGCATTTATCACAGCCTTCTGCAATCTTAAGATATGCATAATATCCACCGGACATACTATCTCGATTCGTCAGCGGCGTCGGCAGATAATCAATATTCTGTAATGTCTCAACAACACCCTGATGCTCTTTTAACTCTCCGCGGATCGTTTCCGCGAGATTTTCATACCCCATTGTGCCGACAATAATATCGACTTCCGGTATCTCCGTTTGTATCTCTTTATGGTAACGCTGAGCCAGGCATCCCGCAGCCACAAGCAGCTTACATTTAGCTGTTTCCTTGTAGGACGCCATTTCTAACAATGTATTGATACTTTCTTCCTTGGCATCCCCAATAAAACAGCAGGTATTTACAACAATCACTTCTGCCTCTGTCTCTTCATTCACAAGACGAAAGCCCTGTTCCCGCAGTGAAGTGATCATCATTTCACTGTCCACAAGATTTTTGTCACACCCTAACGACACAAAATAAATTGGTGTTACATTCTGTTGTTCCATTCGTAGTCTCCATTTCTAACAATGTTTTCTCTGTGCAGATTCCACACAATTGTTCATAAGCATTGCGATCGTCATCGGACCAACGCCTCCCGGAACCGGTGTGATCGCCCCTGCAACCGGTTCAACAGAAGCAAAGTCAACATCACCACACAATTTGCCATTTTCATCACGATCCATTCCTACGTCAATGACAGCGGCCCCGTCTTTTACATAAGAAGCATCTACAAACTTCGCCTTGCCGATCGCAACGACTAAAATATCTGCACGCTTGGCAACCGTCTTCAGATCCGGAGTGTGTGAATGACAGATCGTCACCGTTCCATTTTCCCTAAGTAAGAGCATTCCCATCGGTTTACCAACAATATTACTCCGACCGATAATAACACATTCTTTGCCGTCAATCGTTATTCCAGAACGTTTCAAAAGCTGGATGATCCCTGCCGGTGTACAGGAAACAAAGCCCGGCTGCCCAATACTTAGACGTCCTACGCTCTCCGGATGAAAACCATCCACATCTTTGTCCGGCGAAATCGTACGGATCACTTTATCCTCATCAATATGCTTTGGCAGCGGAAGTTGAACTAAAATGCCATCGACATCTTCTTTAGCATTGAGCGATTGTACTAACTCCAAAAGCTCCTGCTCACTGGTCTCTTCCGGCAGTTCATATGCCAAAGAACGAATACCTACATATTCGCAGGCCTTCTTTTTGTTGCCGACATATACAGTAGATGCAGGATCTTTACCAACCTGAATCACGGCCAAAGTTACATCAATTTCTTTTTGTTTCAGAGCAGCAACCTGCTCTTTCACCTCATCTTTGATCTGTGTTGAAATTTTCTTTCCATCAATAATCTGTGCCATATCTTTTTGTCCTCATTTCTGCACACCATGTTATCTATCATATCTGCCGACCGTCCTACACTGCCTGCTGACAGATCTGGAAAAACTGTATTATGTGTGCCTAATACAGCCCTGCTGTCAATGTTGCAATTTTCTATACAGATTAATCCTATACATTAAAGACACTGCCTCCCACAAATTCACGCATCAGTGAATTTTTCGGGATGTCTTCACTGCTGATCCCAATGAAATAATCCAAAAACTTAAGCAGACGCTTTGCCTCAATATACTCCGGTGCATCCTTCGGTATTCCAAAGAGGATCGCTTCTGCATACGGTTTTAAAACAGCAAGCTCATAAATCAGTGCCGAGTTAAACATAACATCCGCCTCTTCCTGAAATGGGAATATATATTGATCTTCCCCGCGGCGTACCGATGGCCACATACCGATCGTGCGAGCGGCCGAAGCGCCTCTTGTTCTGGCATCACGTACCATTCGCCGGATCAATCTGCCATCTGTCGTAGAAATCCGATTATGCTCATCAATGTTGATCTGGGTCAGCGCACTGATGTATATCTTAAACTTACTTTCTTTTGGAAGCGTATAAGATAGTTTATCATTCAAGCCGTGGATCCCCTCGATCACTAATATATCATCCTCACCTAACTGCTTATAATCTCCTTTATATTCTTTTTGACCGGTCACAAAATTAAAAGTCGGCAGTTCGACACGTTTTCCGGCAAGCAGCTCATTCATCTGCTGATTAAACAGTTTAACATCGATTGCTTCAAGACATTCAAAGTTATAATTGCCATTTTCATCTAACGGTGTTTCATCGCGGTCTACAAAATAATTGTCTAATGCGATCGGATGCGGATGCACTCCGAGTGTTCGAAGCTGAATCGACAAGCGATGAGAAAATGATGTCTTACCGGAAGAAGACGGACCTGCGATCATGACAAATTTCTTACTTGGGTCATTGGCGATCTGCTCTGCGATCTGCGCAATCTTTTTCTCCTGAAGTGCTTCCTGTACCAATATAAGTTCCGGCGCACCACCATGCGAGATCACATCATTCAACGCACCTACCGTATCAACATCCACCATCTTGCCCCACGATTTCGCCTCCTGCAAGGTTGCAAACAACTTTGGACTTGGTTTGTGCAATGTTGTTTGATCCGGAGTTTTGCTATTGGGCAGATTCAGCATAAATCCGTTTTCATATGGCTCTAAACTGAAATACTGAAGTACACCGGTACTTGCCGGCATATAACCATAATAATAATCCTCAAATCCATCTAATGTATATATATTTACCTTGGAAACACGACGATATTCAAATAATTTTTTCTTATCCATCATGCCATATTTTTCAAAAATACGCAGTGCTTCGGAAGTATCTACCGACCGTTTCAAAAATGGAATATCTCTATGTACCAGTTCTTTCATATACTGTTCAACCTGCTGCAGCAAAGATTCCGTCACAGGGACACCGCTCACTTCGCAGTAACAGCTATCGCCGATCTGATATTTCACATATACATTTTCCAACGGCTGCCCTTTGCAGACCGCATAAAACGCGCGTAACATCAGTAATGTCACACCACGAACATACGTCTTGTGCCCACTGTCATCTGCCGTCGTCATAAAACATATCTGGACATCCTCACGGATCCGCTTATTTAATTCCACCAATTTACCGCCACGTCTGGCTAGAATGATCGGATATGAATATGCCGATTGTACTTCTTTGGCCACCTGCTCATAGGTAACTCCCTCTTCGTAAGTTTTAGGAATCCTTTTAGCGCCAATGATCACTTCCACTTTAATCTGTTTCCCCATAACAACACCTTTGCCTTTCTGTCACTGACAATGCAGCCTGTTATCTCGGATTCAAAATATCTGAGATAGTCTGCTGTTCCTGAAGAATCTGCCTCTTCGCCGGCTGTGTATCCGGCATTGCCTCCAAAACACGCTGCACCCGCGCAAGCTCTTTTTGCATATATTCCAGAAATACCGGATGTCTCGTTCGCATCAGGTACCCTCCATATATATATTCTTCCTCCGTGAAGTAATGCTCACTGCCCCTCTCACACCGTATGATCGTATAATATTTACCCTGATCAAATACCATCTCTTCCTGTGCGATCACAAAACCCAGATCGTGCAGCGCATGACGTACTTTGTATATCTCTGACTGAGGCGAAAGTACCAGTTCTTTCGCAGACTGTGTTACGTGCGGAAATTCCCGCAAAATACGTTCCATCAAAGCTCCACCGATGCCGCTGATCAATATTGTATCTGCCTCGCCTTCTACAAGCTGCTGCAAACCATCTGACTTACGTAATGCGATCCTGTTATCGAGTCCATACTGATGTATATGTTCTTTCGCACGCATTAACGGTCCATCTGCCACATCCATAGCAATCCCTGCCGATGCAAGCTGATTCATCACCAAATATATAATGGTAAATCCATGGTCACATCCAATATCAGCAACAACACCGCCAGAGTGTACGAGATGCGCCACGGTCTGCAATCGTTTAGATAACTGCATTACTCCAAATAATCCTTTAATTTGCGGCTGCGGCTCGGATGTCTCAATTTGCGCAAAGCTTTCGCTTCGATCTGGCGGATACGCTCTCTGGTCACCTTAAACTCCTTACCAACTTCTTCCAATGTTCTGGCTCTGCCGTCTTCCAAGCCAAAACGAAGTTTGAGCACCTTCTGCTCACGATCCGTCAACGTGCCAAGCACTTCATCCAACTGCTCACGGAGCAACGTAAACGCTGCTGCCTCTGCCGGAACCGGTACATTATCATCCTGAATGAAATCACCCAAATGACTGTCTTCCTCTTCACCGATCGGTGTTTCCAAAGAAACCGGCTCTAAAGAGATCTTCTGAATCTCACGAACACGCTCTACCGGCATGCCCATCTGTTCTGCGATCTCTTCCGGATATGGTTCTCTGCCAAGTTCCTGCAATAACTGACGCTGAACACGTACAAACTTGTTGATCGTCTCTACCATATGAACCGGGATACGGATCGTTCTCGCCTGATCTGCAATCGCACGTGTGATTGCCTGACGGATCCACCAAGTTGCGTACGTACTGAATTTATATCCCTTTTTGTAATCAAACTTTTCTACTGCCTTGATCAGACCAAGATTTCCTTCCTGGATCAGATCCAAAAACAGCATTCCGCGACCAACATAACGCTTTGCAATGCTGACTACGAGACGAAGATTGGCTTCTGCTAACTTCTTCTTAGCCTCCACATCGCCCTCTTCCATACGTTTTGCAAGCTCAACCTCTTCATCCGCAGTAAGAAGCGGAACTTTACCGATCTCTTTCAGATACATACGTACCGGATCCTCAATACTGATACCATCCGGCACAGACAGATCGATATTCTCGATCTCATCATCGTCCGGAACTTCCCCATTATTCTCCAGTTCCAAAATCATATCATCATCGGTATCTTTATCCTCCGAAATCTGTAAAACATCCACATTTTTTTGTTCCAAAAACTCTATGATCTTTTCGATACGCTCCTCTGTCAGATCAATATCCTTAAAAAAATTGTTGATCTCTGCGATCTCTAACACATTTTTCTTACTTTTTGCAAGATCTAACAATGCTCTCATGCGCTCCATAAATTTCTTTGTCTCATCTTCTGTCGCTTTTGCTTCTTTGGCAGATGCCTTCTTCGTCGTTGCGGCAGATGCCTTTTTCGTCTGCTTTTTCTCCGCAGGTTCTTTCGCAGCCGACTGCTTTTTCGTCGTTGTCTTAGCTGCCTTCTCAGACTCCGCTTTTGTCTCTGCCTTAGAAGCAGACGTTTTTTTCGTTGTGCTCGCCTTCTTAGCAGTTTTGGTCTGTTTCTTTTCCTTTGTCTCGGAAACGACTGTCTCCTGCAGCTCCGCCTGTTTCTTTTCTGTTGCCATGTTGTTCCTTCCTTTCTATCTGTGTACCGGGATATCCGGTTTTTTCCATTGTATCTATTGTCTATTCTGATCTCCTGTCAGGGAAATATGCAGTTTTCCCGGAGATTCCAGTTCTTTTTTCTGGCGGACAAGATCCTGAAGCTGTGAAAAATCCGTCAAAGTTCTTGTCTGATGTTCTATACTGCGCTCCTTGATCCGATGGATCAATTCGTTGACCGCCTTTTCTTTTTCACGGTTGTCCATCTTCGCAGATAATGTTGTCTGAAACATTCCTGCCACCATCCGCTGCTCTTCTACATCTTCAAACCGACTGATGATCTGTGCCGGTTCTGCTTGTCCGCGTTTCAGCTGCTCGTATAGCAGCCCCGCCACCTGACGATACGGCTCCTCTAAGAAATCCTCAACATGCACAATGTGTTTAACCTGTTCATAAAGGGCCGGCTGTTCGATCAACCAAGACAAAAACAGCCGATACGTATATGCCATTCCCTCCGGATCCTTGCGGATCGCCTTTCTTCTGCTCTGTTCATGTCGTTCTTCCATGACCTCCCGATAACCTTCCGGCTCCATATTGCTGTAGCGGATCACGAGGGATCTTAAATCTTCCTTCGGAACACTATACTTAGCAGATAACGCCTCCAAATAACTATCCCGCTGCACTTTGTCATCAAACACCAAAAGTTTACGTGCCATTCCATGCACAAACTTTGTCTTTTCCTCCGGATCACTCAGATTGTGCTGTTTTCGAAGCACATCTACTTCAAAAAAGAAACTGTTCTGTGCTTGTTCCAGACGTTCTTCAAACGCATCACTGCCAAGTCCCTTGATAAACTCATCCGGGTCTTTGTATGGCTCCATATGAACCACACGTCCCGTAATACCTGCACGCCTTAATATCGGTATTGCACGCAGTGCTGCTTTGACTCCCGCCTCGTCACTATCATACGTCAGATAGATTTCATCAGTATATCTTCGAAGCAGATTGGCCTGCTGCTCTGTAAATGCAGTACCTAACGATGCCACTGCACCACTAAATCCTGCCTGATGCAATGCGATCACATCCATATATCCCTCACAAAGAATAAACTTCTTACGTTTGCCCTGCTTTGCATAATTGAGGCCAAACAGATTACGGCTCTTGTCAAAAAGTTTTGTTTCTGGAGAATTCAAATATTTCGGCTTGGCATCCCCCATAACTCTTCCTCCAAAACCAATAACCCGGTTATTCACATCCATGATCGGGAAAATAACCCTGTTCCAGAACTTATCATACATTCCCCTGCGTTCATCCACATTGAACAGGCCGGAATCCCGCAGCAGTTCGTCACTGTAATTCTTTGACTTCAGATATTTGTACAGATCGTCACTGTACTTATCCGAATATCCCAGGCCAAACTTCCTGATCGTCTCCTCACTGAGTCCTCTGCCTGTCAGATATTCATGTGCCTGTCTGCCACTCTCACGACGCAGCTGATAATAGAAATATCCTGCTGCAAGCTTATTGATCTCCAGAAGGGCAGCCCGACGTTCTGCTTTCTTCTTTGCTTCTCCGGAATATTCAATCTTCGGAAGCTGCACCCCTGCCCTGTCTGCCAGATGCTTCAGTGCCTCTCCAAAGGTATAATTCTCATACTCCATCACAAAATTAAATACATTCCCGCCTGCTCCGCATCCGAAGCAGTAATACATCTGCTTCGCCGGTGTTACCGAAAAAGAGGGAGTTTTCTCATTATGAAACGGACAAAGTCCAAAATAGGTACTTCCTCTTTTGTTCAGCTTCACATACTGGGATACAACATCTACAATATCATTCTTCATCCTGACTTCTTCAATGATATCGTCTGAATAACGCATGCTTCGTCCTCCTTCTTGATGATTAATAGACTTCCCATGCTTTTGGTATGTAAATCTCCCGGAATTTCCTTATAGAATACTGGTCTGTCATTCCTGAGAGATAGTCACATACTGCCTGTTCCTTCTTCTCTCCACGCACGATCAGCTCCCTGTATTCTGTTGACATTGCTTCCGGGTATTCGACATAATATTCATATAACTCCGTCAGCATCTTCACTACCTTTTCTTCTTCCTTATGGGCTGCCGGATTCTCATATACATTCTGAAACATGAGAGCCCGCAGATCCATCATTGCCTCGTAGATCTCTGCTGACATCTTTATGGTATCCTGCTCAAGACTGTTCTCTATCACATCATGAACAAATGTATTGAGCCGCTCTCTGGTTGTATAACCGAGCAGCATCCGAAGCGTGACCGGAATATCATCCTCAGAAATAATCCCCGCCCGCTGTGCATCATCCATATCATGATGAATATAGGCGATCTTGTCCGAAAGTCTTACTACCTGTCCTTCGAGAGTAGACGGATTCCCACTGGTTCTGTGATTCAGGATACCATCCCGGACCTCCCATGTGAGATTCAACCCTTCGCCGTTCTTCTCCAGTACCTGTGCAACCCTGACGCTCTGTTTATAGTGGGCAAAGCCATCCGGATTCACTGCATCAAGAGCCCTCTCACCTGCATGTCCAAAGGGAGTATGTCCCAGGTCATGTCCAAGTGCGATCGCTTCTACAAGATCTTCATTCAGTCTCAGTGCCTTCGCTATTGTTCTGGCAATCTGTGATACCTCAAGAGTATGTGTCAGTCTGGTCCTGTAATGGTCACCCTGGGGCGCCACAAAAACCTGTGTCTTATCCTTCATCCTGCGAAAAGCTTTACTATGAAGGATCCTGTCCCTGTCTCTCTGATAGACAGTCCGTACATCGCATTCTTCCTCCTGCCGCTCTCTGCCTCTGGAACAAAGACTCAAAGCAGCATAAGGACTGAGCATCTTTTGTTCACGCTGTTCCATGCTTTCTCTGATATTCATAAGCGATACCTCCACAAGCTGACAAAATACCTCTTATTAATTATATTCTACATAAAATTTCAAATTCCTCTTTTTTTCAAAAAAAAATTGAAAATTTTTTATATTTTTTTCAAAAAGGTGTTGACATTAGCTTTTACATTTGATATAGTATCACTTGTCGCGAGGGAGAGCAAAAGAATCCCAGAGAAATGCGATATGCGGAAGTGTCGGAACTGGCAGACGAGCAAGACTAAGGATCTTGTGAGCATTGCGCTCGTGTGGGTTCAAGTCCCATCTTCCGCATAAGAAACGGTTTGAATGCTATTATATGTGCATTTAAGCCGTTTTTTTGTGTCATCATAATAACCTGAGCTGCAGTGTTTCGCTGATACGATAAGTGTTTCAGTAGGAGCTTCTTTTTTGTACTGTGGGAAATTACTTATAGTATATTCATAAAAAATTCATATCTTTTTGTTAAAATAATGTGTAGATTGTTACGATATAATTTGTTTGAATACAAGCGATATTGAACCTGAATGGTAACTGTTTGGCAGATTGCTGTTTTGTATGATACTGGGCAGTTATCCTGAATGGAGTGCGGCAGGAGAATCAGGTATGAAAAAAAACAAAATGGACACACAGGAATATCAGTTTATAAAAGAAACGGTAAAAAAACAGCCAAAAGAGAATGGCAGTCTGTTGCGCAGGCTGCTTATGATAGC
>ERZ791631.1474-NODE-1474-length-13404-cov-3.205109_pt1 | contig 13404 bp, 12 predicted proteins | sample MGYA00509961_ERZ791631 | MGnify/ENA primary metagenome ERZ791631 (study PRJEB30046, sample SAMN00715248) | human gut metagenome | study: EMG produced TPA metagenomics assembly of the A metagenome-wide association study of gut microbiota in type 2... | reverse complement strand
GCTTTACGGTACGACCCTTTGAATACGTATGGGATTTGCAGTTTTTCTGTGATGGTCACGATACGTTCGGCAATGCGCATTGCCATTTCTTCTCCTTCGATGACACATGGACCTGCCAGTAGGAAGAAGTTTCCGGCAGGATTATTCTTTAATTCAATCATAGGTTGTTACTGATTAAGTATTTTCAATTGGGTATAATCAATGTTATTGCTTCATGCAGTACGCTGATGTCCAGTGGAAAATGACGGTCGAGAATACGTCCGTCCAAATCGACAGAGGCATTTTGCGCACGCAGCACTTTTACTTTTTGCGTACGGTAGGGCATCACTACCTTATGGTTCAGAATCCGCCCTTGGATAAGCATCCACAATCCCGACCATAGTTGCAGCAATTCGGGACGGTAAATGACGGAAACATCCAGCCAGCCATTATAGGGCACTGCACTAGGCGCTTGTCCGTATCCCCACGCACTGCCTATGCAGACAGTCATGATGCGTCCACGTATGTGCTCGCCGTTTATCTTGAGATGCATGCGGTACAGCTTCCGTTCGAAGATAATAGATAGCAGTGCCATGAAGTAGGAGAGGAACTTCACTCCCCAGAAACGCTTGCACTGGTCGGTGATTTTCACGATACGGGCTCCCAGGCCTATGTTGATGGCATTGAGAAAGTAGCGTGTCAGATGCTTTTCACCGTCGTAATAATAGCAGGTACCCACGTCTATTTTCCGGCGGCGGTTGTTGATGATGCAATCCACCGCTTTCTTGTAGTCCGAACTCATTTCCCAATAGTCGGCAAAGTCATTTCCTATACCATTGGGGATGATGCCGATGGCTATATTCTCCTTGTCCGGTGCATTGGAAAGCATGATGCCGTTAATGACGTCATTCAGTGCGCCGTCACCGCCTACTACAACAATGGTGCGGTAGCCGTTGTTGGCGAGGATGCCTGCCAGACGCTCTACCGAACCGAACCCTTCGGACTGCACATAGTCGTAAGGCACACCTTTGCTGTCCATGTATTCTTTGATTTCTTTCCACCGTTTCTGCACTTTCCGTGTTCCGGCTTTGGGGTTGTATATCACTCCCAACTTTTCGGGTTCTGCACTCATGATTCTATTTACAATTTGACTATTTACTATTTACGATTTAAATCACCCGGTCACTTTATCATTTCATCATCCTTCCAACTTCTTCTTTACAAAAGCTATCTTTTCTTCCATCGGCCACCGGGCATTCATCCAATGGATGGTAAATCCACGCCGTTCCATACGGCGGAACCAGGTCATCTGGCGTTTGGCAAACTGGTGGATGGCTGTTTCCAGTTGCGTGAACATCTCTTCATAGGTCAACTTGCCGATGACATAAAGTGTCAGATACTTGTATTCCAGTCCGTAATAGATGAGGTCATCCGGTTGGATGCCTTGCTCTATCAGACGGCGCACTTCGTCTATCATTCCTTCTTCCAGGCGCTGGTGCAGGCGGCGGGGGATTTTCTCCCGACGCAATTCCCGGTCGATGTCCACACCTATGATGAGGCTGTTCATCTGGGGGAAGGAACGTTCGTCTACTGGGGTATGGGCATAATACTCTTCGATTTCGATGGCTCGTATGGCACGTTTGGCTGTGTCCACGTCCGTAGTATTGTGCAGGCTTTTGTAACCTTTCAGTATGTCGGTCAGTTCTTCCAGCGATTTGTCCGCCAGACGGGTGCGCAACTCAGGATTCTCGGGTACGGGCAGCAGACGGTAGCCTTTCAGCACTGATTCGAGATACATTCCGGTTCCTCCACATACAACGGGCAGGCAACCTTTTTGTTTAATAGTCTCGTAAGCATTCAAGAAATCACGCTGATACTCGAAAACATTGTACTTATAGCCCGGGTCGGCTATGTCGATGAGGTGATAGGGAATCTGTTTCCCGTCGACGGTATAGTCGGCAAGGTCTTTGCCGGTGCCCAGGTCCATCCCCCGGTAGATTTGCCGTGAATCGGCACTGATGATTTCCGTATGGAGTTCGGCGGCCAAGGCGGCTGCAAATGGAGTCTTTCCTGAAGCGGTAGGCCCTAATATGGCGATTAAATCATAGTCTGGCATATATAAGTTCTTGTTAATCTCATTACAAAGATAGTGCAAACCGAATGCAGAATAAAATGAACTCGTTCATTTTTTATGCTGAGGTGCAGCCTATCTTCGCTTTTTTTAGCAAAGATAGTGCAAACCGGACAAACTTACTGAAAAATAGCTGATTTTTGCATACACCAACGAAGAAAGGAGGAGATGGGAGAGCCGCCGGAACGGTATTTAGAAATTCGTATTGAACGTGTTAATTTGCATTAAAAGCATGACGATGAAACGATAAATTGATAGTTTTGTCGCAATTATAATTTAAGTATCATTCTATAAATCAATGCGATTATGAAAAACAAAGTAAGAAAAATTCTGATGATTTTATCATGTCTCATCAGCTTGTCTTTTACATTATCTGCACAGAATCCTTATCTGCCGCTTTGGGAATTTATTCCTGATGGTGAGCCCTATGTGTTTGAGGATCCTGACTGTCCCGGCAAGTACCGTGTCTATATTTATGGTTCGCACGACAATCTCAAGTGGATGTATTGCGGACGTGACCAAGTGGTGTGGTCGGCACCCATAGAGGACCTGACCCGTTGGAGATATGACGGCGTGATATTTAAAGTCAATGAGTCGCCCGAGCTATATAAACTGAATGCTGATGGAACCGACGACGTGCTTTTTGCCCCTGACGTGACAGTAACTACCGATGCCGATGGTAAGAAAACTTACTACCTCTTTCCGAATAATCAAGGTGGTGGACGCAATTCCATGATTGCCAAAAGCGACCGTCCCGATGGCCCGTTTACGGTATGCAACTGGCATAAGGAGCGTCCTCGCGAGACTTTCGGTTGTTTGGGATTCGACCCCGCAGTGTTTGTCGATGATGATGGACGTGTGTATGGTTATTGGGGATTTGGCATTTCGCATGGCGCGGAGTTGGACCCTGCTACCATGTGCACGGTAAAGCCGGGTACCGAAGTGGTGGAGAACATGATTTCAGGCTATCGGCAGGAAGGTATATTCCGCTTCTTTGAGGCATCCTCCATCCGCAAGATTGAGGATAAGTATGTGTTTATCTATAGCCGTACTACCGCTGAGGGTGAAGATGGCCTGCCCAACGCCAGCAACTATACGTTGGCCTATGCCTACAGCGAGCATCCCTTGGGCCCGTGGACTTATGGTGGGACAATCATCGATGCGCGGGCGCGCGAATATGATGAAAAAGGCAATGTGATAGCTTCGGCCATGCCCGGTGGAAATACGCATGGCAGTATCTGCAAGATAGGTGAGCAATGGTACGTGTTCTATCATCGCCAGATAGGTACCGATTGCTATGCACGCCAAGCTATGGTGTCGGCCATTGATGTAAAGGTGGAAAAAGGAAAAGGCGGGAAAGTCGTGATTTCACGCGGAGAGTTCAATTCTGAAGGCTTCCTTCTTGAAGGGCTCAATCCTATGCAGCGCATCTCGGCCGGGTTGGCTTGTTGGCACACCAATCCCGGAGGTATCAAAGAGGTCTATCCCCATTATGTCTACACGGGGTCTTACATCCGGCCTGTGTACCGGGATAATAATCCCTATGCCGGCGATAACAACCACAAAATCCCGTTCGCTCCGGTGGTGAATAACACAAGTGGGTCGATTGTAGGATATAAATACTTGAATATGAATGCCGTTCCGCGAGATAAGTCTTTGCAGATGCAGTTAAGGTTGAAGGCTGAAGATACCGACGGACGCATCCGCATCATGCTGGGTAGCCCTTGGACAACAAAAGGCGGTGTAGAGATAGGACTTGTGGATGTGAAGGCTGGCAGCACTTGCAGGGAGTTCTATGCTCCGCTCTCTATTCCGGCAAAGCTGCATAAGGGAAAGCAGCCGCTCTTCTTTGTCTTCGAATCAGAAACCGAAGGCCAGTCCATCTGTGAGTTTTATGATTTCCTCATGTTGGCACGCCCATAAGTCTTTATACTTATGGAGGCGGATACTTATCTTGTGAGACCTTCTAAATAGAGCTATTGTATTAGTTCACAGTACTGAACACTTTGTTACACCCCGTCGGAACAGATTGTTTCTCTTGTATGAAACGACTTGTTTCGACGGGATAAAACGATTTGTTCCGTTATAGGAAACACTTTGTTTCCTTATAGAGAACACTCTGTTCCATTATAGGAAACAAACCGTTTCCATAGTCGGAAATGAAATGGGGCATATGCTTCATTGATACCGCTATTACTTTTCCTCCTCGAATATTCGGTTGAAAACTTGCCGCAGCTGTCCTTCGTCTGCGATAATGGCTTGGAGCTTCTTCAGCTGTTCCGCATTCTTGCCCTCGGGAAACCAGAGCTTCAGATAACCGCCGGGTGCATATTTTGCCATGAGATGCTGATGGAACCGCTGGTAGTGCCACTCCTTGTCGGCGGCAGGATTCTGTTTCAATCCGTACTGCACGGTGCGGCGCAGGGTGATGTCCGGGTCGATGATACGGTCCGCTTCGGCAACAATCTTGCCGTAGATGCTACGAGGTTCGTGGTCTGTAGAGGCGCGGTGGTCTTCTACGGCTTCTTTCATGAGGAGGATTTCCGTGTCGGAGAACCATTGCCGCAGGGTGGAGTCCGCCATCAGTATCTCGCCGGAGACAAGGTGGTGGGTGGCGCGGTCGCGGCACAGTCCCGTGTCATGGTAGGCGGCAATGACGTATGCCAGGCGTTCGTCCGCTTCGGGATATTGCCGGGCGAGGGCAAGGCTTTCTTCGATGACGGTGCGGACGTGTGAGAGGTTGTGTGCCTTGTCAAACTCCTTGTACCGGGGAATGATTGCTGTCTCGATGTAGGTAATGAGGGTCTCGGGTATCATGTGGCATTCCTTTTTAGGAGGCGAAGATATAATAAAAGAGCCGGAATGTGCGAATCATTCCGGCTCTTTTATGAAAGGTTTCGGTTATTGTTGTTAGGAATAAGATTTCTTACTTTAAGAGAGAGTTTGTCAATTACATGTTAGGGTTGTCCATGATTACTGTCATCTCGGGAACCAGTATGTATTCGCCTTTCTTGTTGTTCCATTTGTAGTATGTGGTAGTCATCGTCTTGCCTTGGTATGCATAGCGGATGCACATGTCCTTGCCCCATGTATTCTTGGTGCTGTTCCATTTCAGGGCTTCGCTTTCCGTCATGCGGTTCTGGTCGTCGTACTTATAATTGTACTTCATATAGTTGGCAAGCGTGTTTCCGTCCATCTTGTATACGGTCTCTGCCACCTTCATGCCATTTACTTCTTCCGAATTGTAAATAAGGTTGCTCTTATTGTCGGCTGAGGCATTTAATCCGCAAACTAAGAGAAGTGCTGAAACAATCACTGTTTTTAAAGATACTTTTGCTTTCATGGTTTTATGTCTTTTTTAGTTTAACTTTCTATTTTCTATCAATATATCATTGATTTCGCTGCAAAGGTACGTATTAAATTGACATAAATATAAATATTGGATTAAATTTTATCAATATGTCAGTAGTGAGGGTTTCGGTATGCTTTCCTTTTGGCAAGATTGGTGAATAAAAAATATCCGGCAGCGAGGTTGCCGGATATTCTGATGAGCAAACTGTATTTGGAAAGGATTGCTTCTGTTGCTTTCTGATTGTAAGTTAAATAAAGTTATTGGGCTGTTTAGTGTGCCTGCAACCAGTTGTTTCCCCACCCACAATCGGCTTTCAGGGGTACGTACATGTGATATGCCTGCTCCATCTCTTCGATTACGATTTTCTGTACAAGCTCTTTTTCTGCCTCTGGAACGCTGAAATTTAGTTCGTCATGGACCTGTAAAATCATCTTTGCTTTCAGATTGTAAGCTTGGAAGCGCTGATAGATGTGTGCCATCGCTACTTTTATGATGTCGGCGGCACTTCCCTGGATGGGAGCGTTGATGGCATTCCGTTCGGCATAGCCCCGTACCACCCCGTTTCTTGAGTTGATGTCCGGCAGGAAGCGCTTGCGGTGGAAGATGGTTTCCACGTAGCCCTGCTCGCGTGCCACCTGGATGCTTTTGTCCATATACTCCTTCACTTGTGGGTAGGTTTCAAAGTAGCCGTCTATCAGCTCTTTGGCTTCCTGGCGGGAAACGCCCATGCGTTCGGCAAGCCCAAAGACGGAGATGCCGTAGATGATGCCGAAGTTTGCCGTTTTTGCCTTGCGGCGCATGTCGGCGGTTACGTCGTTTATATCTATTTTATATATCTTGGCAGCGGTGGCGGCGTGGATGTCGTGTCCGCTGAGGAAGGCGTCTATCATGTTCTTATCTTCGCTGAGGTGTGCCATGATGCGCAGCTCTATCTGCGAGTAGTCGGCAGAGAAGAACTCGCAGCCGGTGTCGGGGATGAACGCCTTGCGGATTTCCTTTCCGTCTTCGTCGCGGATGGGGATGTTCTGCAGGTTGGGATTGCTGGAGCTGAGGCGTCCGGTAGCGGTCACCGCCTGGTTGAAGGAGGTGTGTATGCGACCCGTGCGCGGGTTGATGAGCTGGGGTAGGGCATCTATATAGGTGCTCAGTAGTTTCTTCAGTCCGCGGTATTCCAGTATCTTTCCGATGATGTCGTGCTTGCTGCGGTAGCTCTGCAGCACCTCTTCGGAAGTGACGTATTGTCCGGTCTTGGTCTTTTTGGCCTTCTCCACGATTTTCAGCTTGTCGAACAGCACTTCGCCTACCTGCTTGGCGGAGCTGATGTTGAATGTCTCGCCAGCCATCTCGTAGATTTCCTTCTCAATCTCCTGCAGACGGACGGTGAAGTGTTGGGACGATTGCTTCAAGGCTTCCGTGTCGAGCAGCACTCCGTTGCTCTCTATATTGACAAGTACGGGGACGAGCGGCATCTCTATTTCGTAGAACAGATGTTCGGCACCTTGCTCCTTCAGTTCCTTTTCCAGCACGTTTTTCAGTTTGAGGGTGACGTCCGCATCCTCGCAGGCATAACGGTAGACATCTTCGGGTGGAAGGTCGCGCATGTTCTTTTGGTTTTTGCCTCGCGCTCCAATTAGCTCATCGATGTGGATGGTCTGGTAGTGCAGGTAGATTTCCGCCAGATAGTCCATGTTGTGTCGCAGTTCGGGTTGAAGCACGTAGTGGGCAAGCATGGTGTCGAAAAGTTTGCCTTTCACCTGGACGCCGTAATTTTGGAGGATAATCATATCGTACTTGATATTTTGTCCCACCTTCATGGATTTCTCGTTTTCGAAGAGGGGACGGAACTCGTTTACAATTTTTAAGACTTCCTCTCGTTCGGCGGGAACGGGTACGTAGTATGCACGGTTTTCGGCATCGCTGAAGCTCATTCCTACAAGTTCGGCGTCCATTGGCTCCGGTAGTCTCGGTATCTATTGAGAGAATTTCGCTTGTAAGTAACTTTTGAATAATTTCTGCTCTTTTGTCTTCTGTATCAATGAGTTGGTAGTCTACATCGAGCATTTCTAACCGCGTCAGGTTTGAATTTTCAGAAACGCCCGTCCCCTCGCCCGCAAAATTTGCAAACAAATCGCCTTGAATCGGGGCGCTGTTTTCGGGAGTGGAGGTTTGCGGCTGGGCAAACAGAGTCCCGGCAAAGAGGTCGGGTACCGGAGAGGTTGGAGTAGGGGAGGACGAATTGCCGCTTCCCTTTTTGAGTACCCGATCGATGAGTGTGCGGAATTCCAACTCCTCGAAAATCTTGCGGAGTTCCTCTTCGTTCGGTTCTTCGCGGACGAGCGAATCCATGTCGAGCTGAATGGGAACATCTGTTTTGATGGTGGCAAGGAATTTGGAGAAGGTTATCATCTCGCGGTTGGTTTCCACTTTCGTTTTCAGTGCGCCTTTCAGCTGGTCGGTATGTTCCAGCAGGTTTTCGATACTGCCGAATTCGGCAATCAGTTTCTGTGCGGTTTTCTCGCCCACACCCGGACAGCCGGGGATGTTGTCGGAAGCATCACCCATCAGTCCCAGCATGTCGATGACCTGCTCGGTGGTCTGTATGTTGAACTTGGTTTTTACTTCTTCGGTACCCATCACTTCGAATCCGCCGGTGTGCTTGGGGCGGTACATGAAGACGCGGTCCGATACCAGTTGCCCGTAGTCCTTGTCGGGAGTCATCATATAGGTGGTGATGCCCTGCCGTCCGGCTTCGGTGGCGAGCGTGCCTATCACGTCGTCGGCTTCGTAGCCGGATACTTCGAGGATGGGAATGCGGTAGGCGCGGATGATGTCCTTTATAATAGGTACGGAAAGGCGGATGGCCTCGGGTGTCTCCTCGCGCTGTGCCTTGTATTGCTCGTAGGCCTCGTGGCGGAAGGTGGGGCCCGACGGGTCGAAGGCTACTCCTATGTGTGTGGGATTCTCTTTTTTGAGCACTTCTTCCAGGGTGTTTACAAAGCCCAGAATGGCCGAAGTGTTGAATCCTTTTGAATTGATTCTCGGGTTCTTGATGAACGCGTAATAGGCTCGATATATCAGTGCATAGGCATCGAGCAAAAACAGTTTATCGATTGAATTCATACATTTAATCCTTTTTTTCATGGTAAAAGTACAAAAAAATACCGTATTAACCGTTTTATTACTATTTTTGTAGGCAAATAGCGATGCATGGACAACTCATCATTGATAAAATCTCCGATTTCTGAGGAATTGGAGGACTTCAAGAAGCTTTTTGAAAGTACCCTCTCCAGTTCCAACCTTTTGCTGAACAGCGTAATTGCGCATATCCGGCAGAAGAACGGGAAGATGATGCGCCCCATTCTGGTGCTTCTGGCTGCGAAGCTTTTTGGCAAGGTATGTCCTGCAACCCTGCATGCTGCGGTTGCGTTGGAACTTCTTCATAATGCCAGCCTTGTGCACGATGATGTAGTGGACGAAAGTACTGAACGCCGTGGACAACTCTCCGTTAATGCCATTTTCAATAATAAATTAGCCGTACTGGCAGGCGATTATCTGCTTGCAACAGCGTTGGTGCAAGTGGGCATGACCCGTAACCATGACATTATCGACATCGTCTCCTGCCTGGGGCAGGATTTGGCAGATGGTGAACTTCTGCAGCTTTCCAACGTCAGCAATCTCCATTTCTCCGAGGAAGTCTATTTCGACGTTATCCGCAAGAAGACGGCCGTGCTCTTTGCAGCTTGTACGAAGGCGGGCGCTCTCTCGGTGGGAGCCAGCGATGAAAAGGCGGAATCTGCGCGTCTGTTCGGTGAATATATCGGGCTTTGTTTTCAGATAAAGGATGATATTTTCGATTACTCCGAGAGCAAGGAAATAGGCAAACCTACCGGAAATGATATGGTGGAGGGGAAGTTGACTCTGCCTGCGCTTCATGTGCTCAATACCGTGAAGGATAAAACAGCGGAAGAAATTGCCGTAAAGATAAAGAATGGGGAGGCAACGCCTGGCGAAATAGCCCATTTAATCGAATTTACCAAGCAGAATGGTGGTATAGAGTATGCTTCGCAAGTGATGTATGACTATAAGGAAAAGGCTCTTTCTTTGCTGGCTTCTTTGCCCGATACGGAGGTAAAAGTAGCGCTAGCCGGGTATCTGGATTATGTGGTAGAACGGGAAAAATGACGGACTGTTTCCAGTTGATAATATGAGAAAGCCTGATGGAACCCACTCCATCAGGCTTTATTTATAGGTAAATGCAGCTTCCTCTTAAAAGAATTTCATTTCCTCGCCCTTGATTTCCGAAAGCAGCAGGTTGGCAAGACGACTGGTTCCCAAGCGGAACAGTTCGTTGTTCAGCCATTCTTCGCCGAGCACTTCCTTGACGATGGTGTAATAAATCAGTGCATCGTTCACGCAGTTGATTCCTCCTGCGGGCTTAAAGCCTACCTTGATACCCGTCAGCTCGTGATATTCCTTGATGGCCTGGCACATAACCAGGGCGGCCTCCGGCGTGGCGGCAGGCTGCTGCTTGCCGGTGGAAGTCTTGATGAAATCGGCACCCGAATACATGGAAAGGATGGATGCTTTTTTGATGTTCGAAGCCGTCTTCAAAGCTCCGGTTTCGAGGATTACCTTCATGTGGTGCTCTTTGCAGGTTGCTTTGAGTTCTTGTATCTCCTCGCACATGCCTTCATAGTCTCCCGCCAGGAACTTGCCCACCGAAATAACGATGTCTATTTCATCGGCGCCTTCCATCAGTGCCATGGCAGTTTCTGCCACTTTCACTTCAATGAAAGTCTGGGAGGAGGGGAAACCTGCTGATACACAAGCTATTTTTACATCTTCCACTTCCAGCGTGTCTTTTACGACTTCTGCAAAATTGGGGTATACACAGATGGCTGCCACATTCTTCAGGTCGGGGAACTCTTCGTCGAATTTATTCACTTTCTGGGTGAATTTCATGACGCTTTCATCGCTGTCTTCACTCTTCAGGGTGGTAAGGTCAATGCAGTTGAACAGGAATTTCTTTACCTCCGGTGTATTGTTTGCCGGTACTTTCTCTGCAATGATTCTGGCAGCTTGTGCAGCTATTTCTGCATCATCCAGTTGGGTGTTGTACTTTGCCAGGGCGGCGTCATACTTACTCTGGGTAGGCTCATTCTTCTCCATGGTTTTTCAATTTAGGATTATTGATATGTCTTGTCTGGTCACGTCTGGTTTTCTTCTCGAAGTTGCGGCAGAAGGCGTCTGTCAGGTTCACTCCGGTCTGGTTCGCAAGGCAGAGAAGTACCCAAAGAACATCTGCCATCTCATCGTCGAGATTGTCTTTTTCTCCTTTCTTGAAGGATTGGTCGCCATACTTGCGTGCCATGACGCGGGCGAGTTCGCCCACTTCTTCGGTCAGTATCGCCATATTGGTGAGTTCGCTGAAATAGCGCACTCCGTATTCCTTTATCCAGGAATCCACTTGTTTCTGTGCTTCTTCTAACGTCATTATTCCTTGTTTTTTGTATCTATACAGATGGTCACGGGACCATCGTTCATCAGTTCTACTTTCATATCGGCACCAAATTCGCCGGTACCTATTTCTTTACCTAATGCTAAACTCAGTTCCCGGCAGAATTGTTCGTACAGCGGGACGGATATTTCCGGCCGTGCTGCCCGTATGTAGGAGGGACGGTTGCCTTTCTTGGTGGAGGCGTGGAGGGTGAACTGGCTGATAACCAGTATCTCGCCGTCTGCTTCAAGAATGGATTTGTTCATTACGCCGTTTTCGTCATCGAAAATGCGCAGGTTGACTATCTTCTTGCAAAGCCAGTCGATATCTTCTTTTCCATCGGATTCTTCGATGCCTACGAGTATCATGAGGCCCTTTCCAATGGAGGCTTTGCAGGTTCCGTTGATGGTGACGGAAGCGTGTCCGGCACGTTGTATCACTACTCTCATGTTGTTCTTGTCTTTTTGAGGGGACAAAGTTACGAATTAATTCGTTGTGTGCATGGCTTTACAGACGGATTTATCAGTTATTATTTCTCTGAGAAATAGGTCTGGATGATTTTGGCTTTCGCTTCTCCCACCACGGCGGCAAGCTCCTCGGCAGATGCTTCGCGGATACGCTTCACGCTTTTGAACTCCTTGAGCAACGCGCTTTTCGTCTTTTCACCGATGCCTTTTATCTCGTCCAGTGCGGAGGCAATCTGCCGTTTGCTGCGTTTGTCGCGGTGGAAGGTGATGGCGAAGCGGTGTACTTCATCCTGAATCTGTGTCAGCAACCGGAAGAGGGGGGTGTGCTGTTTCAATCCGATGGTCTGGGGAGGGTAGCCATACAATAGCTCGGAAGTGCGGTGTTTGCCATCTTTGGCAAGTCCGGCGATGGGGATGTTCAGGCCAAGCTCGTCTATCACCTCTTTTACGGCGCTCATTTGCCCTTTTCCTCCGTCGGTGATAAGAAGGTCGGGCAGGGGTGTTTTCTCTTCTATAGCGCGCTGATAGCGCCGTTTTACGACCTCTTTCATGGAGGCATAGTCATCCGGTCCCTCTACGGTCTTGATATTGTACTTGCGGTAATCCTTCTTGGAAGGTTTCCCCTTGACGAAGACCACGCACCCGGCCACGGGGTCGGAACCCTGGATGTTGGAGTTGTCGAAACATTCTATCTGCATGGGCAGGCGGTCCAGGTGCAGCTCTTGCTGTATCTCTTTCAGCAGGCGCACGGTCCGTTGCTCCGGATTCAGCTTTTCGGCTTGCTTCAGGCGGTCGGCTTTGTACTGCTTCACATTGAGGATGGAGAGTTCCAGCAGCTTCTTTTTGTCTCCCCGTTGCGGGATGGTAAAGACGACATCTTTCAGCTCCATATCCAGCTCAAAAGGCACGATGATTTCACGAGAAAGGCTCTTGTATCTTTCCCGCATTTCGATGATGCCGAGAGAGAGCAGTTCTTCTTTGCTCTCATTCAATCGTTTCTTGTATTCAAAGGTGAAAGCCTGGTTGATGGCACCGTTCGTAATGTGCAGGTAGTTGACGAAAGCGGACTTTTCATCGCTGTCTTCTTCGATGGAGAACACGTCGATATTGTGCAGCACGTTGCTTACCACTTCCGATTTTGCCCGGTAGTTTTCCAGCAGCAGGTATTTTTCCTTTATCTTCTGTGCTTCTTCAAACTTCATTTCGGCTGCCAGTTCCTGCATTTGCTGGAAAAGCATCCGTTCTATCTCCTGGGTATTCCCTTTGAGTATTTCCTTGATTTCAGCGATGTTTTTCAGATACTCTTCCTGGCTTTGCTTCCCGATGCAAGGTCCTGCACAGTTCTTGATGTGGTATTCCAGGCAAACATTGAACTTTCCGGCACGTATGTTTTCCGGAGAGAGGTTCAGGTGGCATGTACGCAAAGGGTACAGATGCTTGATGAGGTCGAGTAATGCGTACATGGAAGGTATATGGCTGTAAGGGCCATAATAGGAGGAACCGTTACGGATTATCTTCCGGGTTCTGAATACACGTGGAAAGTATTCGTTCTGCACGCAGATGCTGGGATACGTCTTGTCGTCTTTCAACAGTACGTTGTAGCGAGGCTTGTATTTCTTGATAAGATTGTTTTCCAGCAATAGCGCGTCTTCTTCCGTATTCACCACGATATATCGGATATCTGCAATCTTGCTGACCAGCACCCTCGTCTTTCCCGGTTCGTGCTCCCGGTTGAAGTAGGAAGACACTCTTCGCTTCAGATTCTTTGCCTTTCCTACATATATAATGGTTCCTTCGGTATTCAGATATTGGTAAATACCGGGACTTTCGGGAAGGTTGGATACAATCCCTTTGAGGTAGTCGTTGGTTCTGAGTTCTTCCATAATACCGACGTTTCACCACAGATTACACAGATTAGCGCAGATTTCTATTCGATAAAACTGTGTTTTGTGGTGGATAAATAATCTGTGTTAATCTG
>ERZ791631.1455-NODE-1455-length-13631-cov-3.381040_pt1 | contig 13631 bp, 8 predicted proteins | sample MGYA00509961_ERZ791631 | MGnify/ENA primary metagenome ERZ791631 (study PRJEB30046, sample SAMN00715248) | human gut metagenome | study: EMG produced TPA metagenomics assembly of the A metagenome-wide association study of gut microbiota in type 2... | reverse complement strand
CACGAGATTTAAAGTGACAACTCCCTGGTTAAATCTGCCGTAATACTTCTTACCCGGAACGTAATTTTTTGCATTTGCATAATTTCCTTTTGTGCGGTCAACAGTCAGGAAAGATCTGCATCCCATACAGGTATAACAGTTGCCGTCTTTTAACTTTTTCATGATCTTCTCTGAAATATAGTCCGGAACCATTCTCTTTGCCGTACATTCCGCTGCAAGTTTTGTCAGATACCAGTATTTGGTACCCTCACGGATATTATCTGCCTCTAACACATAGATCAGTTTTGGGAATGCAGGTGTAATGTATACGCCCTGCTCATTCTTTACACCAAGGATTCTCTGATGGAGCATCTCCTCGATCACTGCGGCAAGATCATCGCGAAGCTGACCTTCCGGTACCTCATCCAAATACATAAATACCGTGATAAACGGTGCCTGTCCGTTTGTCGTCATCAGTGTGATCACCTGATACTGGATCATCTGCACACCACGGTTGATCTCTTCTTTCACACGGATCTCCGCAATTTTATTGACTTTATCCTCAGTCGGTGTCACTCCGATTGCTTCCAGTTCCGTGCGGACCTGCTTGCGGTATTTTTCACGGCTGACCTGTACGAACGGTGCCAGATGGGAAAGTGAAATACTCTGTCCGCCATACTGTGAACTTGCGATCTGGGCGATTGCCTGTGTTGCAATGTTACATGCTGTTGAAAAGCTCTTCGGACGGTCGATCATCGTCTCACTGATGACGGTTCCGTTCTGGAGCATATCCTCTAAGTTGACCAGACAGCAGTTGTGCATATGCTGTGCAAAATAATCCGCATCATGAAAATGAATGATTCCCTGCTCATGCGCCTCCACAATATCCGGCGGCAGCAAAAATCTCTTTGTGATATCCTTGCTGACCTCACCTGCCATGTAATCCCTCTGTACACTGTTTACGGTCGGGTTTTTATTTGAATTTTCCTGTTTTACTTCCTCATTATTACACTCTAACAAACTTAAGATCTGTTCATCCGTTGAGTTGGACTTGCGCACCAGTTCCTGTTTGTAACGATATGTAATATAGTTGCGCGCCACATTAAATGCACGCTGATTCATGATCTGGTTCTCCACCATATCCTGAATTTCCTCTACACTTGGGGAACGCTTCATATTTTCACAGGCAACTTCCACATTTTTTGATATCTCGTCAATCTGCTTGTCCGTCAGCTTCTCATAATCAATAACGCTGTTGTTCGCTCTGCGGATCGCCGCCTCGATTTTTTTAATATCAAAGGTATCCTCCATACCGCTTCTTTTAATAATTTTCATTTCCGATCAAATCCCTTTCTGTTCTGACTGATGGCTGCCTGCCATACCCATACGGCCGCATAACCTACGAGTATTTATTATACAATATATTGTGTTTTTGTCAATGCGTTTTGCCAACGGTCAAAAGTCCCATTTTATGGGCACTTTGGCAAAAGCAGATGCCTCAACCCCAGTAAATATGCGGTCTTTATTCACTATTACCAAATTTAAGTTGATTTCTTCGTCATTTTTTTCACTTGTATCTGGTTTTTTATTGACCACAACATCTAGTGTTTCTATTTTTCATGCCGCCACAAAAAGAATTCTTCGGACACTCGACATCCACGTCTAAATTAGAAAGCATCTGGTCTAAATATCTCTTCAGATCCCGTATCTCCCCTTCACTCAGTCCTTTCGCTAAAAGTGCTTCCATATCCCGCATATCCTGCTCTGATCTGTCCACTAAAGCGCGTGCTTTCTCTGTCAGCACCAGCTTTTTTAATCTCGCATCATGCTCCACCGCCTCACGGCGCACAAGCCCTTTCCTCTCCATGACTGCAAGCATATTTGATGCAGTTGCCCTCGATACGGAAAACTCTGTTTCGATATCCTTCTGATAAATATCTTTCCCGTCATGATCCCTCAAAAAGCCAAGCGTCCAGCGCTGCATTCCCGTCAGCGGTTCTTTTTCATTTTCCTGCCTTTTTGCCTCCATCCGCTTGTGGATCTGGTTGTGAAGCAGCCGTATTTTATATCCGATCGTGTCTGTATGCATCGTTTTTCTCCTGCTGAAATAAAATTATTTTTACATTGACATTCGTTTTTCTATGCCTTATAACTATATTGTTAGCACACTAACAAATAAAAATCAATTATTTTTTGAAAAGGATGTGATGTTATGTTAAAAACTCTGGGAGCCCAGATCAAAGAATTTAAAAAGGATTCTTTCCTCACTCCTGTTTTCATGATCTTAGAAGTGCTCATGGAAACGATCATCCCACTGATGATGGCATCGATCATCGATAACGGCGTAGAGGCCGGGGATATCCACCATATTTACGTCATGGGCGGATGTATGGTCATTGTCGCATGCATTTCCCTGTTTGCAGGAACGATGGGTGGAAAATACGGTGCCCGCGCTTCCGCAGGATTTGCGCGCAACTTACGAAAAGCAATGTATGAAAATATACAGACTTTTTCTTTTTCCAACATTGACAAATTCAGCACCGCAGGTCTTGTCACCCGTCTTACCACCGACGTGACCAACCTGCAGAACGCATATCAGATGCTTTTGCGCATGTGCGTCCGCGCACCGATCTCTTTGATCTGCGCAATGATCATGGCATTTTTCATCAATGCAAGACTTGCTTCGGTTTATCTGATCGCCGTTATCGTACTTGGTATGATCCTCGCAATTATCACTGTGCGTGCACATCATTATTTTATGGAAGTATTTCCAAAATACGATGACTTAAACGCATCCGTGCAGGAAAATGTCTCCGCAATCCGCGTAGTCAAAGCCTATGTCCGTGAGGATTACGAGAAGAAAAAATTTACGACCGCAAGCAAAAATATTTACAACATGTTTGTCAAAGCTGAGAGCGTACTCGCCTTCAACTCCCCTGTCATGCAGATTGCCGTATACAGCTGTATCATCGCATTAAGCTGGCTGGGTGCAAAAATGATTGTTGCAGGTTCTCTCACCACAGGCGAACTAATGAGTCTTCTTACCTATTGTATGAATATCATGATGAGCCTGATGATGCTCTCCATGGTTTTCGTCATGCTAGCCATGAGTATCGCAAGTGCCGAGCGTATCTGTGAAGTCTTAAATGAAAAGAGTGATATCACAAACCCGGAAAATCCAGTCTATGAAGTTGCCGACGGCAGTGTTACCTTCGACCATGTGACCTTCCGTTACAACAAGACTTCGGATAAACCGATCCTTGATGATGTCAATCTTTCCATCCGCTCTGGGGAAACGATCGGTGTCATCGGCGGCACGGGAAGTTCGAAATCCTCGCTCGTCAACTTAATCAGCCGTCTCTATGACGTCTCAGAGGGCGAAGTCCTTGTCGGCGGCAAAGACGTCCGCTCCTACGACCTGGATACGCTGCGCGACGAGGTTTCCGTGGTACTGCAGAACAACGTGCTCTTCTCGGGAACCATTTACGAAAATCTGCGCTGGGGTGATAAAAATGCGACCGACGAAGAATGCCGCCACGCATGCCGCCTTGCATGCGCAGATGAATTTATCGACCGTTTCCCGGACGGCTACAACACTTACATTGAACAGGGCGGAACCAACGTATCCGGCGGTCAGAAACAGCGTTTATGTATCGCGAGAGCCCTGTTAAAGAAACCGAAAATACTTATTTTAGACGACAGTACCAGTGCTGTCGACACTGCAACCGATGCTAAGATCCGCAAGGCTTTTGCCGAGGAGATCCCGGATACGACAAAATTTATCATTGCGCAGCGAATCTCCTCCGTCCAGAATGCAGACCGCATCATCGTTTTAGATAACGGTGTTGTAAACGGTTTTGGAACCCACGAAGAATTGTTAGCGTCCAATGATATCTACCGCGACGTCTACGAATCACAGACCAGCGGAAGCGGTGATTTTGATGAAGGAGGTGCTGCATAATGGCAGAAAAGAATACCAAACCGGTTCAGGGACCGGGCGGCAGAGGTCCAAAAGGTCCGCGCCCGAAAGTTGAAAATCCGGGAAAATTATTTATGCGTCTGCTCGCCTATATCATGAAAAATTATGCAGTGCACTGTATTCTCGTCGTGATCTGCATCTTCATTACCGTACTCGCCAGTGTACAGGGTACCTGGTTTATGCAGACTCTGATCGACGGCTATATCCTGCCGCTCATCGGTCAGGCAGATCCTGACTTTTCCGGTCTGCTGCACGCTATCATGCGCGTTTCCATTTTCTACCTGATCGGAGCACTTGCTTCCTATATATACACACGCATCATGGTAAATGTTTCCCAGGGTACCTTAAAGAATCTGCGTGATGACATGTTCACCCATATGGAAGAACTTCCGATCCGCTACTTTGACACGCACTATCACGGAGATATCATGTCCACTTATACGAACGATATCGATACACTCCGCCAGATGATCAGCCAGAGTATGCCGCAGTTTTTAAACAGCATCATCACCATTGTCAGCGTATTTGTCAGCATGCTGCTCTTAAATGTTCCCCTGACGATTGTAACACTCCTGATGATCGGTGTCACACTGTTTGCGACCAAAAAGATCGGCGCACTCAGTGCCAAATACTTTATCGCACAGCAGAAAGATATCGCAACCGTCAATGGCTATATCGAAGAAATGATGAACGGTCAGAAAGTTGTAAAGGTCTTTACGCATGAGGAAGAAAGTATTGAAAACTTTAACAAATTAAATGACCAGCTTTTCCACAGTGCGGACAATGCCAATAAGTTTGGTAACATTCTTATGCCGGTCAACGCACAGATCGGTAACATCAGCTATGTGCTCTGCGCTTTAGTCGGCGGCGTGCTCGCCTTAAACGGTGTCGGCGGCTTTACCCTTGGAAAACTTGCAAGTTTCCTTACCTATAATAAGAGTTTCAGCCAGCCGGTCAACCAGCTTAGTATGCAGCTCAACAATATCGTCATGGCACTTGCCGGTTCTGAGCGTATCTTTAAACTGCTCGACGAGGAACCGGAAACTGACGACGGCTATGTCACTCTCGTTCGTGCCAGAAAAGAAAACGGGCAGATCGTCGAATCCAAAGAGCGCACCGGTATGTGGGCATGGAAACATACCCATCAGGCAGACGGCAGTGTGGATTATATCGAGCTGAAAGGTGACGTAGTCTTTGATGATGTCAATTTCGGTTATAACCCGGATAAGATCGTACTCCACAATGTAGACCTCTATGCAACACCGGGTCAGAAGATCGCATTTGTCGGAAGTACCGGTGCCGGAAAGACCACGATCACAAACTTGATCAACCGTTTCTACGATATCCAGGATGGTAAGATCCGTTACGATGGCATCAACATCAACAAGATCAAAAAAGATGACCTGCGCCACTCTCTCGGTATCGTACTGCAGGATACACACCTGTTTACCGCAACCGTGATGGAAAACATCCGTTATGGAAAACTTGACGCCACCGATGAAGAAGTCATTGCAGCGGCAAAACTTGCCAACGCCGACACCTTTATCCATCAGCTTCCGGACGGTTACAACACACTTTTAACCGGTGACGGTGCCAACTTAAGTCAGGGACAAAGACAGCTTCTCGCCATTGCGCGTGCTGCGATTGCAGATCCGCCGGTACTGATCCTCGACGAGGCGACCAGTTCGATTGATACCAGAACCGAAAAGATTGTTCAGGACGGTATGGATAAACTGATGGCAGGACGCACCACATTCGTGATCGCCCACCGCCTCTCCACCGTTAAAAACAGTGACTGTATCATCGTATTAGAGCAGGGACGCGTCATTGAGCGCGGTAACCATGACAAACTCATGGAAGAAAAAGGAAAATACTATCAGCTTTACACGGGAAATCTTGCGGAAGGCTAACATTTTGCATGAAAAACGGGCATATATAAAGCGAAAACTTTATATATGCCCGTTTTAGTCTCCATTTTTGGTCAAACTCACAAACATTCTATAATTCTGAACGAATCTGTTTCCTCCACGGCAGAACGATATGCTCCGGCAGGCGTCCTTTCACGGTTTCTGCCCCGGAACAGATCTTATCTGCACAGCATAAGATCCAGCCTTCCATGTATTTTGGCGGAACGATATTTAATGGAAACATATGACATTTTATCATATCCTTCTCTATCTCGTTCAAATCCGGGATATCACGGGCTGCATTCTCACACGCCTTTTTTGCATGATGAAATCCATGCCATTTATGTGATGCATCTTTCTCATGCCAGTCATACAAAAAATAATCATGTAACAGCGCACCGCGAACCAGCGAATGGATATCCACCGGCGCATTCATTTTCAGTGCCAGATAATAGCTGAAATATGCAACCGACACACTGTGGCGGAACACGCTGGTGTCACCGTGCTGCATATAGCGGTGTGACTCTAACAGGCGGGACTGCCTGCAGAGTTCCTCTAAGGTGTCATAAAAGTATTTTTCCTGCTCGTCGGATAAATGATAGGTCATTTTGCTCCTTCTTTCCATGCTATTCAATAAAACAGTTACCTGGGCGAAACTCTGCTTTAGGCTGTGAACGTTGTGGGAAATTGACAGCTGAAACGAAAGCACGCTCTCGCTGCGTGTCGCTCGTAGCGGATACTAAGTGACCAAAATACGGTCACTAAGTACCGACGGCTCCCCAGCACTTTCTTTTTCATCTGTCAATTTTCCACAACATCGCCAGTTCATGAATGAGTTTCGCAATTATCTTAGTATATGCACGCATAAACAAGATTGTCAAGCTATCGCAAAAATATGAGGACCCTTTTTCAAGTCCTCACATTTTTATATACATGATGTTGTTATCAAATAGTGCATTTAAATATAACAAAATATGAACCTTATAGTAATTCTTTCAGAATCTGGTTCACAAGCGCCGGGTTTGCTTTACCCTTCATTGCTTTCATGGTCTGGCCGACTAAGAATCCGATTGCCTTTTCTTTGCCGTTATGGTAATCCTCAACCGACTGTGGATTTTCTGCTAATATTTTCTGTACTGTCTCACGGAGTGCACCCTCGTCGTTGACTGTCTTTAAGCCTTTCTCTTCAACATATTTTTCCGGATCAATGTCGTCTTTAAAGATCAGTTCGAATACTTCCTTTGCGACCGTGTTTGTAATGGAACCGGAATCGGCAAGATTGATCAGTTTTGCAAGATTGACCGGAGAAAAACGGATATCTTCCGGATCCATGTTGTTTTCCTTTAACAGACGCATAGTTTCGACCATGATCCAGTTGGACACTTTTTTCGGTTTGCCGCAAAGCTCGGTTGCCGCCTCAAACAGGTCCGCAAATTTTTTGTGTCCTGTGATGATCTCGGCATCGTATTTTGGAAGATCAAACTCTCTCTGGTAACGCTCCAATTTTTCCGTGCGCAGTTCCGGCTGGTTTGCCTTTACTTTTGCGATCCACTCATCGCTGATCACGATCGGGACAAGATCCGGCTCCGGGAAATAACGGTAATCCTGTGCATCCTCTTTGGAACGCATTGCATGGGAAGATTCCTTATTGTCATCCCAGCGGCGTGTCTCCTGCACGATCTTCTTTCCGGCTTCAAGCAGTTCGATCTGACGTGCACGCTCTCCCTCGATAGCTCTTGCGATCGCTTTAAAGGAGTTTAAGTTTTTCATCTCGGTACGGGTTCCAAACTTCTTTGCGCCGGCTTCACGGACGGACAGGTTGACATCGGCACGCATGGAACCTTCGTTTAATTTACAGTCAGATGCTCCCAGATACTGGATGATCATGCGCAGCTTTTCAAGATATGCGATAACCTCCTCCGCGGAACGCATATCAGGCTCGGATACGATCTCAATCAGCGGTACACCGGAACGGTTGTAATCTACGATGGAGACATCCTCCCACTCGTCATGCACCAGTTTTCCGGCATCCTCCTCCATATGGATCTCATGGATACCAATAATCTTCTTTCCGGCTGCCGTCTCGATCTCAACACCGCCGTTTCTGCAGATTGGCAGATATAGCTGGGAAATCTGATAGTTCTGCGGATTATCCGGATAAAAATAGTTCTTACGGTCAAATTTGCAGTACTGGGTGATGCTGCAGTTTGTGGCAATTCCCACTGCCATCGCATATTCCACCACCTGACGGTTTAATACAGGAAGAGAACCCGGCATACCGGTACACACCGGACAGGTATGTGTATTTGGTGCACCGCCGAATGCTGTGGAACAGCCGCAGAAGATTTTTGTTTTCGTTGCTAACTCAACATGGACCTCAAGTCCAATGACAGTTTCATATATTTTACTCATGTCTATTCCTCCATTTTCGGACTATGCAAGCGGGCTGTGCTCATAGGTTCTTGTCTGTTCAAATGCATATGCCGCGCGGATGATCTTCTTCTCTTCAAAACAGTTTCCAATGAGCTGTAACCCGATCGGCAGACCGTTTTTATCTTTGCCGCACGGCAGTGAAATACCAGGTAATCCGGCAAGGTTTACAGAAATCGTATAGATATCTCCTAAATACATCTTGATCGGATCACCTAAGGACTGTCCCAGTTTTGGTGCAGTGGTCGGTGCCGCCGGTCCTAAAATGACATCATATTTTTCAAATGCTTTATCAAATGCCTGTTTGATCAACGCCTTGGTGCGGAGTGCTTTCAGATAATATGCATCATAATAACCGCTGCTCAGCACGAAAGAGCCAAGCATAATACGGCGTTTTACCTCCGGCCCGAATCCTTCGGAACGGGATTTTTTGTACATGTTGTGAAGTCCCCCGTATTCTTTGGTGCGGTAACCATATTTGACACCGTCAAATCTTGCAAGGTTCGAACTTGCCTCTGCACAGGCAATGACATAGTAAGCAGGAATCGCATATTCTACCAGACTTAAGTCAAACTCTTCCACGATGGCGCCCTTTTTCTTTAATTCCTCTGCAGCCTGCAAAACTGCTGTTTTTACCTCCGGTTCTAAGCCTTCCCCGAAATAATCGCGTGGGATACCGATCTTCATTCCGGCGACATCATCCACCAGCGCCCTGGTAAAATCATAATCCTCCCTTTTCACGGAAGTGGAGTCCTTCGTATCATACGAAGCGATCGCCTCTAATATCGTGGCACAGTCTGTCACATCTTTTGCGACCGGTCCGATCTGGTCTAAGGATGAACCGTAAGCGATCAGTCCGTAACGTGATACCGTTCCGTAGGTCGGCTTGATTCCGGTCACGCCGCAGAAGGAACTTGGCTGACGGATAGATCCGCCTGTATCTGAACCAAGTGCCAGATAAGTTTCTCCTGCTGCTACTGCTGCACAGGAACCACCTGAAGAACCGCCTGGTACATGTTCCAGATTCCATGGGTTTCTGGTGATGCCGTAAGCGGAGGTCTCTGTTGTACTTCCCATGGCAAATTCATCCATGTTTGTTTTTCCGATAATGACCAGTCCGGCTTTTTCCAGACGGTCAATGACTTCTGCGTTATACTGAGGCACAAAATTCTTAAGAATCTTTGATGCACAGGTAGTTTTCTTTCCGTTAATACAGATATTATCTTTGATCGCGATCGGTACGCCTGCAAGAGGACTGGTATAAGTACCGTCCTCGATGCCTTTTTGTACTTCTTCTGCACGTTTGTATGCTTCTTCTTTATATGTGTCAAGATAAGCGTGTACTTCTGAATCCTGTTTCTCAATCTGTTCAAAAACAGTTTTTACTCCATCCAGGACGCTGACCTGACGCTGTTTTATTTTTTCCCCAAGCTGCAGGGCTGTTAATTTTTCCAACTCCATTGTCCTGTCTCCTATCCTATGGTTTTCGGAACCTGATACTGTCCTTCTTTTGCCTTCGGTGCATTTGCCAGCATTGCTTCTTTGTTGTCTCCGTTTGTGACAACGTCCTCACGAAATACGTTTTCGTCCTGGAAAATATGGGACATAGGCTCTACTTCCGATGTATCCAGTTCATCCAGTTTCTCTACATAATCAAGCATTTTCTGCATTTCAGCTTTTGCTTTTCCCTTTTCTTCTTCTGAGAGGGAAAGTTTGGCCAGGATGCAGACATTTTCCATTGTTTCATCATCTATGATCTTTGCCATGATTTTCTCCTTATATATACTGCCTGTAACATTCTATATTGCTTTTATTTCCGACTTCTTATTTACGGTTCCAGACGGTTCATATCTCGCGGGAAGAGACAGGTTTCACGAACATTCTCTTCACCGATAAGCTGCATGGTCAAACGTTCCAGACCGATTCCCAGTCCACCGTGAGGCGGCATACCATGTTTGAAGGTATCCAGATACTGTTCCATGCCTTCCTGCGTCATACCTCTGTCTTCAATTTTCTGTACCAGCATGTTGTAATCATGGATACGCTGTCCGCCGCTTGTGATTTCCAGTCCACGGAACAACAAGTCAAACTTGTATGCCAAACGGGAATCCTCACGGGAATTCATTGCATAGAACGGCGGTTTAGAAGACGGGAAGTGGGTAACAAAAATAAAGTCACTGTCAAATGTCTTTTTGGCATATTCGCAAATTGCCACTTCATCTTCCGGTTCCAGGTCAAGCTTGTTCTTAGAGCCTTTATTTCCAAGAATTTCCTTAGCCTCCAGCAAGGTGACACACGGAATTTCCTTAATCACCGGAACATCAGCTTCCAGAAGTTCCAGTTCATACGCATAATGCTTTTTCAGATATTCCATCACATAACGCAGGCAGGCAGTTTCCATTGCCATTACATCGTACATACTGTCGATATAGCCCATTTCAAAGTCCAGACCGATGTACTCGTTGATATGACGGGAAGTTGCGTGCTTTTCTGCACGATATACCGGAGCAATCTCAAAAACACGGTCGAAGAATGCCACAGCAGTCTGCTTATAGAACTGCGGAGACTGGTTTAAGAACGCAGGCTTATCAAAATATTCCAGATGGAAAATGTTTGCGCCGCCTTCTGCGCCCTGTGCAACAATTTTCGGCGTATGAATTTCTGTAAAGCCCTGTCCAATCAAGAACTCCCGGAAACCGCCGACAACGCCTTCCTGGATCTTGAAAATCGCACGCTCATAGATGTTACGCAGTGCTACAGAACGGTTATCCAGATTGATATCCAGCGCACAGCCCAGTTTCTTGTTGGAAACCTTCAGCGGATATTCCTCATTGCAGTTTGCAATCATTTCCAGTTCGGACAACTGAAGTTCTACGCCGCCGACTGCCTTTTCATTCTTTGTCACCTTACCACGTACCCAGACAAAGTTGCCCTCACGCAGCCCTGTGATAGAATCCTTGCACTGTTCCGGAACATACAGCGACTGGATCAGATAGCGTCCAGTACGCAGAATGATAAACGCAAATCCACTCATCTGACGAATTTTATGCACACACGCACGGAGCGAAATTTCTTCTCCGACATGGTCTGCCGCATCAGAAAAATCAAACTCATGCAGAAGGTAATCTGTGCCGATCTGTGTTATACCATCTTTTCTTCCCGGAACATACTGATTCGGGTTAGAGAACGGTGTGCAGTCTACTTCACGAGTTTCTTCTGCTGCATCGGTTTTCGCATTTTTGGTTTCTTCGTCAGCAGACGGCTTTGCCTCAGCCAGTTTTGTCTCCAGCAATTCCTTAATTGCTCCCGGGGTGCAGACACCACGAAGGGATTTGGTACACTGACCCATCAAGAATCCGAATACCTTTTTCTCGCCGCTCTGATACTGGGCAACTGCCTCTATATTATCTGCCAGAATCTTTCCGATAACTTCTTCTGCTTTCTTGGTATCGTTTACAATAAGCATACCGGATTCTTCTGCAATTGTTTTTGCATCCTTTCCGGTTTCGATCATTTGACGGAGGATCTTCTTTGCATCGTTCTTCGATACCTGCTCTGTATCCGACATTTTCACCAGTTCTGCAAATTCCGCTGCCGAGAAGGGGAGTGCTGTCATAGAAACTTCACCCAGATTCACACGGCGCAGCAATTCCACGATAATAAAGTTTGCAATGCTCTTCGGCGCATTATAAGCAGAAACAGCCGCATCATAGAAATCAGAAACGCTCTTCTGGTTAATCAGAATCTGTGCATCTGTTTTGGACAGGCCATAGTCCTTCATATACCGCTCCATCCGCTTATACGGCAGCTCCGGCAGCATATTTTTAATGGAATCCAGCATTTCGTCTGTAAAGTTTACCTGCAGGATATCCGGCTCCGGGAAATAGCGGTAATCGTGAGCATTTTCCTTACTTCTCATAGAAGAAGTCTCACCCTTGTTTTCATTAAAACGGCGTGTTTCCTGAACAACTTTTTTCCCGGCATCCAGCAGTCTGGACTGACGCTTGATCTCATAGTTGATCGCACGAGTGATGGACTTCAGAGAGTTCATGTTTTTGATCTCAGCACGTGTTCCCAGTTCCTTATCGCCAGGACGCATGATAGACACATTGACATCACAGCGAAGGGAACCCTCCTCCATTTTACAGTCGCTGACACCTGCGTACTGCAACAACAACATAACTTTTTCAATGAATGCCTTTGCCTCTTCCGCAGAAGAAATATCCGGCTCCGTTACAATTTCCACCAGGGGAATACCGCAGCGGTTATAGTCTGCCAGAGAAACTGCATTGAAATCATCGTGTACCAGCTTACCGGCATCTTCTTCCAGATGAATATGGTTGATGCGGATGTATTTCTGTCCATCCGGCGTATCAATTGCAACTTTACCCTCTAAGCACAGCGGATAATACAGCTGAGAGATCTGATATGCTTTCGGCAAGTCCGGATAGAAATAATTCTTTCGGTCAAATACAGAAAACTTGCTGATATCGCAGCCAAGCGCCATACCTGCTTTTACAGCGTATTCAACCGCTGTCTGATTGATAACCGGCAGGGTTCCGGGCATACCCGTGCATACCGGGCAGCAGCGGGAATTCTGGCTTCCGCCAAATTCTGCGCTGCAAGTACAGAAAACCTTAGACTTTGTCAAAAGTTCTGCATGGATCTCAAGACCAATAACAGGAATATATGATGACATGATGTAACTTTGACCTCCTTATTTCAATACCGGGACAGCAGTCTGGAACTGCTGCTCGAACGCATCAGCGACCTGCAAAATCGTTGCCTCGTCAAACTGCTTTCCGACAATCGACATACCGATCGGCATACCGTCTGCATTGTAGCCGCACGGTGTAGAAATAGCCGGCAGGGAAGCGATGTTGACAGTAACGGTGCAGATATCTGCCTGATACATTTTGACAGGGTCGGAAACATTCTCATGTACACCATAAGCAACAGACGGTGTTGTCGGTGTCAGAATCACATCGCAGGTTTCAAAAATGTGTGCATATTCTGCGGAAATGCGCTGTTTCAGTGCCATTGCCTTTCCATAATAAGCATCGTAGTAACCGCTGGAAAGCGCATAGTTGCCCAGAAGAATACGGCGCTTTACTTCGCTGCCGAATCCCTCACTGCGGGAGTTGCAGATCAGTTCCTGGAAGGTGTCGCCGACCTTGCTACGGTGACCGTACTTGATGCCGTCATATCTTGACAGGTTCGAAGACGCCTCTGCGGATGCAATCAGATAATATGCAGCAACTGCATATTTCAAGCTGGGCATACTGCATTCTACCAGTTCAGCGCCCATCTTTTCATAGGTCTTTGCTGCCTGCATT
>ERZ791631.1436-NODE-1436-length-13797-cov-3.605589_pt1 | contig 13797 bp, 12 predicted proteins | sample MGYA00509961_ERZ791631 | MGnify/ENA primary metagenome ERZ791631 (study PRJEB30046, sample SAMN00715248) | human gut metagenome | study: EMG produced TPA metagenomics assembly of the A metagenome-wide association study of gut microbiota in type 2... | reverse complement strand
AGGTGCACCCAATCGGCGGTCATGCCGTCCGTCGAAGTCACGGCGCGCAGCGCGACGCAGCTTTCGTAGGTACGCTCGTCACCCATGACTCCCACGCTCTTCACGGGCAGCAGAATCGCGCCCGCCTGCCACACCTTGTCGTAAAGACCCGCATCGCGCATGGCGTCGATGTAAATCTTGTCCACATTCTGCAGGATTTCGACCTTTTCGGGTGTAATGTCGCCCAGAATCCGGATCGCAAGACCGGGTCCGGGGAAGGGATGACGGCCGATCAGCTGCTCGGAAATACCGAGCGAACGTCCCACGCGGCGCACTTCGTCCTTGAAGAGCAGGCGCAGCGGCTCGACGATCCGCAGGTTCATCTTCTCAGGCAGGCCGCCGACGTTGTGGTGCGACTTGATCGTAGCCGAGGGACCGTTCACCGACACCGATTCGATCACGTCGGGATAGATCGTCCCCTGCGCCAGCCAGCGCACGTCCTTGATCTGGACAGCCTCTTCGTTGAACACTTCGACGAAGTCGCGGCCGATGATCTTGCGTTTGGTTTCGGGATCGCTGACGCCCGCCAGATCGCCGAGGAACTTCGCGCCGGCCTTGACGCCCTTGACGTTCAGGCCCATGTTCTTGTAGGATTCGAGCACGTCCTCGAACTCGTTCTTGCGCAGCAGGCCCGAATCCACGAAAATACAATAGAGGTTCTTGCCGATGGCCTTGTGCAGCAGCACGGCCGCCACCGAGGAATCGACGCCGCCCGAAAGTCCGAGCACGACCTTGTCGTCGCCCAGCTTTTCGCGCAGTTCGCGCACGGTGGCTTCCACGAAACTCTCCGATGTCCACTCCTGCTTGCAGCCGCAGATGCCTGCGACGAAGTTTTTCAGCAGCTGCGTGCCGTCGGTCGAATGGTACACTTCGGGGTGGAACTGGATGCCCCACGTCTGCTCGCCCTCGACGTGGAACGCCGCGACGCGCACGTCTTCCGTGCTGGCGACGATCTTATAGTTCGCCGGAACCGACGTGATCGTATCGCCGTGCGACATCCATACCTGCGTGGTTTTGGGCAGGCCGCGCATCAGCGCGTCGTCAGCATCGCCCACCGTGAGCATGGCGCGGCCGTATTCGCGGCTGGGGGCGGGCTGCACCTCGCCGCCGAAGGCCGATGCGAGGAACTGCGCGCCGTAGCAGACGCCCAGCAGGGGCAGTTTGCCCTTAATGGCCGAAAGATCGGGTGTCGGAGCGTTCTCGTCCCGTACGGAGAAGGGGCTGCCCGACAGAATCACACCCCGCACCGAAGCGTCGAGCGCCGGAATCTTGTTGAAGGGGTGGATTTCGCAATAGACGCTCAACTCGCGCACACGCCGCGCGATGAGCTGCGTGTACTGCGAACCGAAGTCGAGAATCAGGATTTTTTCCATAATATAACGTAAGTCCGACGAATCTGGGTTCATCAATTTCGGAAGGTTTACAAGCCATGAAACTCGTCGGACTCACGTTACGGCGTCTCAGACGCCGGTTTCATGCTTAAAATCCCTCTTGATCTCCCTTTGTCAAGGAAGACTTCGAATCCTTTAATTACTATTTCTTTACCGGACGGTTGTAGCTTCCCGAAAGACGCATTTCCGCGGCGAAAGCCTCCTGCCCCACTTCGCGGATACGTTCGACGCATCCCCGGCGGTCGGAACGGAAAACGACCTGAAAGACCTTGGCGATAAAGTTGTCGAACTTTTTGCAGGTCTGAGGCGGCATCAGCGTACATTCGGCGCAGCTCTGCCAGCCGTGTTCGATGCAGCATGCCCGCACCTTGCACCACGACGCCTTTTCGTTCGGGCGGCACCCCGGACAGCTTCCTTTGCCGAATTTGCGGCAGTTCCCGCAAAAAAGCCCGCAGGCCGCGATTTCGGGATTCATAACTAACGTTCGCTGCTGTAGTTGGGCGCTTCGCTGGTAATGGCCACATCGTGCGGATGGCTCTCGTGCATACCCGAAGAGGTGATGCGGACGAAGCGCGCGCGCTGCAGGGTCTCGATGTCCTTCGCGCCGCAGTAGAACATGCCGGCGCGAACGCCGCCGACCAACTGATAGACCGTCTCGCTCAGCGTTCCCTTGAACGGCACACGGGCCGCAATGCCTTCGGGAACGAGTTTGCTGAAGTTGTTTTCGCACCCTTTCTGGAAATAACGGTCGGCCGATCCGGCCTTCATGGCGTCGATCGACCCCATGCCGCGGTAGGATTTGAATTTACGGCCGTTGTAGATGATCGTTTCGCCCGGAGCCTCCTCCGTGCCGGCGAACATCGAACCGATCATCACGCAGTCGCCGCCCGCAGCCAGTGCCTTCACCAGATCGCCCGAATAGCGCAGACCGCCGTCGGCGATGACGGGCACGCCGGTTCCGGCCGCCGCCGAAGCCGCGTCGAAGATCGCGGAAAGCTGGGGAACGCCCACGCCCGCGATGATGCGCGTCGTGCAGATCGAACCCGGCCCGATGCCGACCTTCACGCCGTCGGCCCCGTTTTCGATCAGGAACCGGGCCGCTTCGGCCGTAGCCACGTTGCCTGCGATCACCTCCAGCGAAGGATAAACCTCCTTGATCTCCCGCAGCTTGCGCACCATGGCGATCGAATGCCCGTGCGCAGAGTCGAGCACCACGGCATCGACGTCTTCGGCGACCAGCGCCTTGACACGCTCCAGCGCATCGGGCGTAATGCCCACGCCGGCGGCCACGCGCAGGCGGCCCTTGGCGTCCTTGCAGGCATTGGGATGGTCCTGCACCTTGGTAATGTCCTTATAAGTAATAAGCCCCACCAGATGGCCCTTGTCGTCCACCACGGGGAGCTTTTCGATCTTGCTGTTGAGCAGCACCTCCGACGCGTGCGACAATTCGGTGCTATGGGTCGTAATCAGCCGGTCGCCCGGAGTCATCACCTCTTCGATGCGGCGCATCATGTCGCGCTGGAATCGCAGGTCGCGGTTGGTGACGATGCCGATCAGGATGTTGTTGCCGTCCACGACCGGGATGCCGCCGATCTTGTTCTCACGCATCAGGTTCAGGGCGTCGCCGACGGTATTCTCCTTGGAGATGGTCACCGGATCGTAGATCATGCCGTTCTCGGCGCGTTTCACCCGGCGGACCTGCGCAGCCTGCTCGGCGATCGACATATTCTTGTGAATCACGCCGATTCCGCCTTCACGGGCCAGCGCGATAGCCAGCGGCGCTTCCGTAACGGTGTCCATGGCGGCGGACACAATGGGGATGTTGAGTTTGATATTTCGCGAGAAACGGGTCTGAATATTGACCTCTCGCGGCAACACTTCCGAATAGGCGGGTACGAGCAGCACATCGTCGAACGTAAGTCCTTCGGGCTGAACCCTTTCATTGATAAAAGACATAATGAACGTGGATTTTTGTTGCATGCAAAAGTAATCATTTTTTTTGAAACGGCCTAAATTCCGGGCCTTCCCTTCGATTTTTTTATCAACAATTTATGATAAACGCAACAGCCTGCCGTATCTCAACGCGATACGGACCGCAGGCATCGCCACCGCCTTTGCGGTCGGACTGCGGGCAACAGCCCGGCGATCCGCCGCTGCAAAAAAAACGGGACGCCGTTCCGCGCCCCGCAATTCACTTCAAATTATTGTCGTCCTCTCCTAATACTGCTCCTTCTCGCTGGGGAAGTCGCACTCCTTCACATCCTTGATATATTGCTGTACAGCCCCCGTCATCAACTCGTGCAGGTCGGCGTAGCGGCGCAGGAAACGGGGCGAAAATCCCTTGTTGATGCCCAGCATGTCGTGGATCACCAACACCTGCCCGTCGCAGCCGTTACCGGCCCCGATACCGATGGTCGGCGCGGAGATTTCGGAGGTGACGCGGGCGGCCAGCGCCGCGGGAATCTTTTCGAGCACGATGCCGAAACAGCCCGCTTCGCTCAGCAGGTGGGCGTCGCGCACCAGCTTCTCGGCCTCGGCCTCCTCTTTCGCACGCACATTGTAAGTGCCGAACTTGTGGATCGACTGCGGCGTAAGTCCGAGGTGCCCCATCACCGGAATACCGGCCGAGAGGATGCGGTTGACCGATTCGAGAATCTCCTCGCCGCCCTCGATCTTCACGGCGTCGGCTTCGGTCTCCTTCATGATGCGGATGGCCGAATCGAGCGCCACCTTCGAATTGCCCTGATAGGTGCCGAACGGCAGATCGACGACCACCAGCGCGCGATTGACGGCGCGCACGACCGAGCAGGCGTGATAGATCATCATATCGAGGGTGATGGGAAGCGTCGTTTCATAACCGGCCATCACATTGGCCGCCGAATCGCCGACAAGAATCACGTCGATACCCGCGGCATCGACGATCTTCGCCATCGAATAGTCGTACGAGGTCAGCATGGCGATCTTTTCGCCGCGCTGTTTCATCTCCGTCAGCCGGTAGGTCGTAACGGCCCTGACAGTACTTTCTACAGACATAGTTCACTACGAATCCGATGGAACATTCTACATTTCACTCGTTCGCAAGGTTCCGACATGGAATCCATCGGATTCGCATTACGGCGCAAAAACGCCTATTCCATATCGACAATCCCTCCCGAACCTCCCTTTGCAAAGGAAGACTTACTGTAATCCCTGTAAATCGGGGCAAATATAGCGCAAGCCGGGCGCAATGCCAAATTTATTTGAAACCGGCCGTTCGCCGGCCATTCTCCCGGCCCGGTCAGCGTCCCGGCCCGATCCGGCAGAAAAAACTCCACAAAACGACGCCGCCCGAAACCGCGACGTTGATCGAATGCTTGGTCCCAGCCTGCGGGATTTCGATCGCGCCGTCGCACCGGTCCACGGCCGCCTGCCCCACGCCCATCACTTCGTTGCCGAAGACCAGCGCATACTTCACGCCGGGCGCGGCGCGGAAGGCATCGAGCATCACGGCGCCCTCGACCTGCTCGACGGCCAGCACCTCGTAGCCGTCGGCGTGCAGGCGGTCGATACACGCTTCGGTGGTCTCGTAATAGCTCCACGGCACGGTCAGCTCCGCGCCCAGCGCCGTTTTATGGATGTCGCGGTTGGGCGGCACGGCCGTAATCCCGCACAAGGCGATATGCTCCACGGCGAAAGCGTCCCCCGTGCGGAAGAACGCCCCCACGTTCTGCAGCGAACGGACGTTGTCGAGCACGACCGTAACGGGCATCTTCTCCATCGCAGCGAACTCTCCGGCCGTGGGACGCCCCAGCTCCTCGTTGGTGATTTTTCGCATAACGTGTTCAAATAAATGATTTCGGGGTCAAAAGTAGTCAAATAAAAAATATTTTACCTATTTTTGGGGTCCTAATCAACACAACACTATGTCTCTGAAAAAAGTCTTGACATTCGCGCTCGCCCTCTTCATTACGGGGGGGGGTCTCCAAGCGCAGAAGCTGATCGTCGGCGCCGACTTCACGACCCGTTTCGACAACCGGGAGTACGCCAACAACGATTTCAACGAATCGCTCTTCAGCGCCCGGCTCACACCCCGGATCGGCGTGGAATGGATGGACAAAAACCGACTGATCGTCGGCGTGGACCTCTTGCAGAACTTCGGCGACGACACCAAATTCCTGAGCAAGGCGCGCCCCTTAGCCTACTACCAGTTCAACAGCAGGAACGTGCAGGCCAACGCCGGAATCTTCGACCGCAAAGAGCTGCTGGGCGACTACTCGCTGGCTTTCTTCGGGGATTCGACGGCGTTCTACCACAACCGCCTTTCGGGTTTTCTGGGGCACTACAAATCCACGGAACGCAGGAACACCTATGTGGAAATGGCCATCGACTGGGAGGGCATGTACTCCGAGGAGTCGCGCGAAATGTTCCGCATCATCTCGGCAGGCCGCTACACGCTCGACAAAGGGTTCTACTTCGGCTACGCCTTCTCGATGTTCCATTTCGCCGGGAAGATCGGCAACGAGAACGTGACGGACAACCTGCTGGTCAATCCCTATGCGGGCTGGGAGTTCAACGCCTACTTCGACTTCGACATCAAGGCGGGCTTTCTGTTCGCCCCCCAGCGGGCGCGCAGCATCGAGTCGGGATGGAAAAAACAGAAGGGCGCCCAGATCGACTTCGTCATGACCAAATGGGGCGTGAAACTCGAAAACAACCTCTATCTGGGTGAAAACCTGCAGCCGTTCCGGTACGCCTACGTCGGAGAGCCGCTCTATGCCGGCGAACAGTTCTACTCGACCACCGACCATATCTACAACCGCACGTGGATCGGTTACGACCGCCGGTTCTTCAAGGGAACGATGGGCGTCGAGGCGGGCATGGTCTTCCATTACGACGGCTCAGGCATGGGCACGCAGCAGATGGTCAAGCTCTCGGTAGACATCCAGAAGCTGTTCAACATCGGCCCCAAGGCTAAAAAATAAAAATACAACAAGCGAAACATATGGCAAGCGAAACAAACGAAACACGGGAGAAGTCGCTGAACTTCCTCGAAGAGATCATCGAAGAGTCGATCGCCAAGGGCGAAACGCGCGTACAGACCCGTTTCCCGCCCGAACCGAACGGCTACCTGCATATCGGACACGCCAAGAGCATCTGCATCAACTTCGGACTGGCGAAGAAATACGGCGGCAAGTGCAACCTGCGCTTCGACGACACGAACCCCGTCAAGGAGGACGTCGAATACGTCGATTCGATCAAGCGCGACATCCATTGGCTCGGCTTCGACTGGGCCGTAGAGCGCTATGCGTCGGACTATTTCGACCAGCTCTACGACTGGGCCGTGGTCCTCATCAAAAAGGGGCTGGCCTACGTGGACGACCAGACGCAGGAGCAGATCCGCGAAAACCGCGGCACGGTATCCGTTCCGGGTACACCGTCACCGTGGCGCGACCGCTCCGTCGAGGAGAACCTCGACCTGTTCGAGCGCATGAAGAAGGGCGAATTCGCCGACGGCGAAAAGGTCCTGCGCGCCAAGATCGACATGGCCCACCCCAACATGCTGTTCCGCGACCCGATCATGTACCGCATCATCCACGCCGAGCATCACCGCACGGGCAACAAGTGGTGCATCTACCCGATGTACGACTACGCCCACGGCCAGAGCGACTCGATCGAGCAGATCACCCACTCGATCTGCACGCTCGAATTCGACGTACACCGTCCGCTCTACGACTGGTTCATCCAAGCGTTGGAGATCTTCCCTTCGCATCAGTACGAATTCGCACCTATACGATGATGTCGAAGCGCAAACTGCTCAAATTGGTGCAGGAAGGCGCCGTGATGGGCTGGGACGACCCCCGCATGCCGACCATCTGCGCCCTGCGCCGCAAGGGTTACACCCCGGCTTCGGTGCGCAACTTCGCTGAAATGGTAGGCGTTGCCAAACGCGACAACGTCATCGACCTCGGCAAGCTGGAATACTGCGTCCGCGAAGACCTGAACAAGGTCGCCCAGCGTCGCATGGCCGTACTCAACCCGCTGAAAGTGGTCATCACCAACTACGACGAGAACAAGACAGAACTCTTCACGGCGATCAACAATCCTGAGGACGAAGCGGCCGGAACACGTCAGGTTCCCTTCTCGAAGGTGATCTACATCGAACGCGACGATTTCATGGAGGAGCCTCCCAAGAAGTTCTTCCGCCTTTCGCCGGGCGGCGAAGTGCGTCTGCGCTACTCGTACCTCATCAAATGCGAGGAGGTGGTCAAGGATGCCGAAGGCAACGTCACCGAACTGCGCTGCACCTACGACCCGATGTCGGGCCAAGGCTCATCGAGCGACGGCCGCCGCGTAAAAGGCGTCATCCACTGGGTATCGGCCAAAGACGCCGTCGAAGCCGAAATCCGTCTGTTCAACCCGCTCTTCACCAAGGAGAATCCCGACGACGTCGAGGAGGGACAGACTTGGGAGGACAATCTCAACCCCGAATCGATGGTCCGAATCAAAGGCTATCTCGAACCGTCGCTGCGCGACGTTCCGGTCGGTCAGGCCGTTCAGTTCGAGCGCGTGGGCTACTTCTGCCCCGACACCGACTCGACGCCCGAACACCTCGTGTTCAACCGCACGGTGACGCTCAAGGATTCATGGGCGAAGATCAACAAGTAAAGGCGATCGACTGAAAATCGAGTTGCGATACCGAACGGGGACACGCTCCCCACGAAAAGCGGGCCGCTGAGCGGCCCGCTTTTTCGTACAACGGACCAACCACGCCTGTCAGGCGGTCGGTTCATGCATCCGGACCGGTTTCCAGTCCGGACCGACTTCTATTTCAGCGGAATATAAATCTCCGTTTTCAGCTTTTCCGCCGGCACCCGGTCGGGATTATTGCGGTAGCGTTCGAAACCGGGGCTGTCACGCAGTTCGCAGCCGCTTCGGGGCAGCCACTCCCGAAAGATTTTGTGATAGGCGCCGCCCAATCCGGCATAAGGACCCGTATGGACGAACATCGCATAGCGGCCTCCGGCGATCGTCTTGACGCCCACGGGGCCGACGGCCACCGGACCTTTGGGAATCGTCAGGCATACGTCGCACCGCAGGTCGCCGGATTTCGAAATGTCGGGATCGTTGTGGTAAACGACGATGGACTCGATCCCCGCCGAGAAGAGTTTCTGCTCTTCAACGTATTGCCAGAGACGGGCGAAACAGTCGCCGTAATCGACTTCGCCGTAATCCCCCTGAGCGCGGAGATAGGCCACGGTCTTTTCGGGAATTTCCAGCATTTTGGGTTTCGACAACCGGATTCCGGCGTCGGAATGCATGCATTTTGTCATGGACGGAAGGTTTTTAGCGGTTCGATACTCTTTTGGCGAGATGCCGAAAAACCGTCCGAAAGCCTTGGTCAGCGACGACGGGGCGTCGTACCCCACGCGGTAGGCGATCTCTGCGACCGTAAGATCGGAGTAAAGCAGCAGGCGTGCCGCCGTCTCGATGCGCGTGCGGGCGATGAACTCCCCCGGCGGTTCGCCCAGAAAGGCCGAAACGATGCGGTGGAAATGGCAGGGCGAAAACGACGACACCTCGGCCAGCGTACGCAGGTCGAGCGTTTCGTCCAGATGGGTCCGGATGTATTCGACGACGGTGTTGATCCGCCGCTGATAATCGGCTGTCGTGGCTGGTTTGTTCTTCATCTCGGCGACAAAGGTATTCTCCGCCGGGGAAACGGACTTTTCCGGTTTTGCGAATTTGCCTTACATCATCCGCCCGAAAGTCCTCCTGCCGAAAAGGTAACGCAGCACCACCGAACCTCGGTAAATCTTCTCTTCCGCGGACCCTTTACGGTTCTGCCGGATAGTCTTCCGCTTGCGGGACAGATCGCGGTGCCACCGCAGGAAATCGCGGTAGGCGCGGAACACCGCCCGGAAATTGTCGCTCCGCCCCTGCACCAGATAGGACAAGGCCGCCAGCAAGTCGAGCGCAGGACGCACGACGGCAACCGTGACCCGCTGCACGGACGAAGAGCACTTGTAGAGCATCGCCAGATTATTGCGATGGTTGTAGAAGACTTTGGTCGGCGAATCGGTCGTGAGCGTACCGCCGCCGAGGTGGTAGACCCTGCTTTGCGGCACGACCCGCACCCGGTAACCGGCCAGCTGCATGCGCCAGCAGAGGTCAATCTCCTCCATGTGGGCGAAAAAATCGGCGTCGAAGCCGCCCAGCGCATGGAACACATCGGCCCGGCAGCAGAATGCGGCGCCGCTGACCCAGAAAACGTCGCGGGCGTCGTCGTACTGGCCCTCGTCGGCCTCGACCTGTTTCAGGATGCGGCCCCGGCAGAACGGATAACCGAGAAAGTCGATAAATCCGCCCGAAGCGCCTGCATATTCGAATTTCGTGCGGTCGGTCCATGAGATCAGTTTCGGAGAGACGACGGCCACGTCGGGTTCGCGTTCCAGCACGTCGAGGATCGGAGCGAGCCACCCTTCGGGCGTCTCTATGTCGGAATTGAGCAGCAGGTAATAGTCCGCCCGGACCTGCTCCAAAGCCCGGTTATACCCTCCGGCAAACCCGTAATTGGCATCGAGACGCAACACCCCGACGGAGGGGAATTCCGTCGCCAGCACCCTCAGCGAATCGTCCGTCGAGCCGTTGTCGGCGACCACGACCTCCACGCCGGCAGGGGCCGCAGCGACGACACTGGGCAGGAAACGGCGCAGGTGTTCCGCGCCGTTCCAGTTGAGTATGACTATCTTAGCGACCGACATTTGTACGTTTGTGTTTCCAGCGGCGGTGCGACCACATCCAGAGTTCCGGGTGTTCGCTGATCATCGCTTCCAGCTTCCTAACGTAACGCTCCGTAATTTCGTATTCGGCGACCTGCTCTTCACCGTCGTAAATCGGCTCGAACGACATCTGGTAGCGGCCCCGCCGCAGACGGTCCATCCTGACGAAATAGACCGGCAGTTTGCAGCGCAGCGCCAGCTTCTCCCCGCCGTCGAAAAAAATCGTATCCTGATTGAGGAAGCGGAACCAGTGGCTGTCGGGACGGCGCGGCGGATTCTGGTCGGCGATAAGCCCCATGACGAGGTTTTTGCCGTCCACGCCGCATTCCCGGTTGCGCAGGTAGAAGCGCAGCGAATCCTTCATGGCCACGGTCATCGAATTTTCATAGTTGCGCAAACGCTGGTAAAGCCGCTCCATGACCTTGCTGCGCAGGGGATGATACACCGCCACCAACATCTGCGAGCGTTCGTAAAGCCCCCAGTAGGAACAATACTCCCAACAGCCGAAATGGGCCGTCATAGCGATCCAGTCGCGGCCGTGCACGGCCTTGTAATGTTCGTCGAATCCCTTCACCGTCAGCACCGTGCGGGCCTTTTCTTCGCCCATATGGGCCATATTGACCGTATCGACGAATATCTCGGCCAGCGTCCGGTAGAAATTGCGGCGGATGACGGCCAGCTCCCCGACGCTCTTTTCCGGGAACGAATTGCGCAGGTTTTCGTTCACGACCTTCATGCGGTAACGCAGGCAGTAGTAGAGTATGAAAAAGAGCAGGTTCTCGACGACGTAATATTTGAACCAGTACGGCAGCACGGCAAAGAAACGGGCACCGAGCCACAAAGACTCCAGCCATACCTTCTGCGCAAAATTCAGCTCAGCTCGTTTCATCCGGCAAGGCGTTAGGGTTCGACAAAAAGTTTCACGTTATCCACCTTGGTGCGTATCCTCAGCCAGCTGGCCAGCGTCGTCCGGTCGATCGAATCGGCGGGCGCCTTGGGCGTAACGACGCATACGAGGGTCGTATCGAGCGGCGTACCCGCGACATCGAACGTAATGCCCTTCATCAGCGATATGGCCTTGATATTCTCCATCATGACGCCCACTTCGCGCGAAATGTCGTCCACTTCGACGTTCGTAACCCGGTAGCGTTTCAGCTGAGCCGTCATTTCGCCGATGCGCCGGTTCTTCTCCTCCAGCAGTTCGAGGTAGCTCTGCTGCAGCGACGCCACGTTTATCTCGTCCGTCTTGTTGGCCTGACGCACCACCAGTTCGGCCTTCTCCAGTCCGAAGTTGCGCATCTGCGCACGGGCATTCTCGATAATTTCATCGCCGATGGGTTCTCCCACGAGCAGCAGTTCGATCTGCGAGGGGTCTTTGCCGTGCGCATAATGCTTGTTGCACTCGATCACACGCGTATGCGGAAACCTGAAGACCTGCGCGACGTATTTGTCGGCCACGGCTTCGAACAGCGAGACGCGGACCATATGGAAACCGATGACGACGCTCGGAATGAAAGTCACGAGCGTAATAACCATCATCAGCCGCTTGACGTTGCGTTCGCGCACCTTGTCGATAAAGGCGTTCTTCTCGTACTTCAGGAAACGGACCATGAGGTAAGTCGCCAGCGCAATGAAGACCGAGTTGATGAAAAAGAGGTAGAACGCCCCGACGAAGAATTTTATCTGCCCCGTCGCCAGACCGAAGCCCGCCGTGCAGAGGGGCGGTATCAGCGCCGTGGCGATCGCCACGCCGGGGATAACGGTCGAGGTGCGGTCCTGCCGCGTCTGCGCCACGATGCCGGCCAGACCGCCGAACAGGGCGATCAGCACGTCGTAGGTCGTCGGCACCGTGCGGGCCAGCAGCTCGCTGCTGTTCGACGAGAGGGGCGACACGAGGAAATAAACCGTCGAAGTGATAATCGCCACGATGAACATCAGCGCATAGTTGCGCAGCGCCTTTTTGAGCAGCTCGAAATCGTTGATGCCCAGCGAAAGGCCGATGCCCATAATAGGACCCATGATCGGCGAAATGAGCATGGCGCCGATAATTACGGCCGCCGAATTGACGTTCAGGCCGAGCGACGCGATCATCGTCGCAAAAATCAGCACCCAAAGGTTCACCCCGCGGAACACCACGCCCTTGCTGATGGCCGCCACGACCTCGTCGCGCTGCGCCTTGTCTTCGTCGAGGCTGAAGCGCCCCCGCAGGAATTCACGCATCTCCCCGATCCAGAGCGAGAAGGAGCGTTTTACATTATGCGTATCGTTCGTATTTTCCATTTCAACATGCACTATCTTTCATTTATTCCTCTTCGTCCGCCGCCGTCTCCCGCTTCGGTTTGGGTTTTCCGGCCAGCACGATCACGAACTCCCCCTTGGGGTCCGTCGTGCGGAAGTGTTCCAGCACCTCGGCGACCGTACCGCGAACGGTCTGTTCGAATTTCTTGGTCAGCTCGCGCGACACCGAAACCCTGCGTTCCGGCCCGAACACCTCGGCAAACTGTTCGAGACACTTCACCACGCGGTAGGGAGACTCGTAGAATATCATCGTACGCTCCTCCGCGGCAAGCGACTGCAACTGTTTGGCCCGGCCCTTCTTCTGGGGCAGGAAACCCTCGAAACAGAACCGGTCGCACGGAAATCCGCTCTGCACCAGCGCCGGAATCAGCGCCGTAGCGCCGGGCAGGGTCTCGACCTCGATCCCCGCTTCGACGCAGGTCCGCACCAGCAGAAAACCGGGATCGGAGATGCCGGGCGTGCCCGCATCCGACACCAGCGCCGCATTGCGTCCGGCCGCGATCGACTCGGCGACCATCTTCACCGTGGCGTGTTCGTTGAATTTATGATGGGAATAGAGTTTCTTCTCGATGCCGAGATGTTTCAGCAGGAACGAAGTCGTCCGCGTATCCTCGGCGAGTATGAAATCCACGTCGCGCAGGACATTGACCGCACGCAGCGTAATGTCGTCGAGATTGCCGATCGGGGTGGGAACGATATAAAGCTTTGCCATGCAGCTATGCGAATTTACGTTCCAGCAGTTCCATCAGAAATTTGGCCCCGTCGGAATTGGCGTTCCACGCATAATTCTCGGCGATATAAATCATGCACTCGTCGAAATCGTCGAAACCGTTGAGCGTTCCGATCGCCGCCTCGTAAGCCGCTGCATCGCCGCCGAACAAGTCGCGGATCATCAGGAACTTGTCGTTGATGCCGATGGCGCGGCGCAGGTCGGTAACGTGTTCGCTGCGACGCAGTTCGGACGCCACGTCGCGCGGCGGCGCGATCGTGTCGGCCAGTGTCTGCACATTGTGGTTGATCACCTCGCCCAATACGGCGCCGGAGGTGTTTTTCGCTTCGAGCGTGATCTCTTCGAAATCAGGCTCGTCGTCATCCCCGGCATTGTCGGGCGCAGTCGTTTCGGCCGCTTTCGGCTGCGGAGCGGCAACCGGAGCGGCAACCGAAGTCCGCGATGCCAAAGCGTCCGGTCCGGGTGCAAAGGTTGTCGCGGAGCCGAGAGAGGTTGTCGCAGAGCCGACGGAAGTTGTCGCGGATGCTGCGGGTTCCGTCGCGGGCGCCGTAAATGGAGTTGCAGAAAGGGCGGACCCGGC
>ERZ791631.1421-NODE-1421-length-13951-cov-5.475029_pt1 | contig 13951 bp, 12 predicted proteins | sample MGYA00509961_ERZ791631 | MGnify/ENA primary metagenome ERZ791631 (study PRJEB30046, sample SAMN00715248) | human gut metagenome | study: EMG produced TPA metagenomics assembly of the A metagenome-wide association study of gut microbiota in type 2... | reverse complement strand
GCGGAACGGCCGAAGAGAAGATCCGTGTTTTGAACGACTGCGGTATCCGAACAACGAGAGATCCGTCGGAGATTGGCAAAGTGCTGTTAAGCGCGATCAAAAATGCTTCCTAAAAGTAGGGTTGAACCGATATCGAAATTCTTGACAGCTTAAACAAAACAATCACAACAGTTGGCACTATCCGACTTTCCAGCTAGATTCCTCTGAAAAATTCTATCGAGTAGATGGTAGGTGATTAGTTTCACCTACCGACCTCTCACACCACCGCCCGTACCGATCTGGTAGGCACCCCTCACGGGGTGTTTTACGGCGGTTTCCATAGTTTTAGCCTCCATACCCGTCGACTCGTGTTAGACCGAGCCAACTCCAGTCTTTGGTTTTCAGAAAATCGTTGGCTAAGATGTGGCTATTTGCAATGCGCCAATAGCTCTTACGCGTATTCGCCCATTGGATCGCCTGTCCGTGCGTGCATTCGAGCTTCCTCAGCGCTGCATATCTCGTCCTGCCCCGTTTCCAAGTCTTCCACAGCAATTGTCGGATTCGTCTGCGGAGCCACTCGTCCGTCTCCTTCACGAATTGCTTCATGGAGGAGAAACGGAAGTAGTTGACCCATCCTAGTACAAAGGCTCTGAGCTCCCTCCTGAACTCGTCAAGGCTCTGGCCTCGGCTTCGTGAGGTGAGGGCTTTCAGTCGCTGTTTATACTTTGCTTTGGACTTCTGATGTGGGCGGGCTTTTATTCCGCCGCGAGATGCCCAGAAGCCGAACCCCAAGAACTTCAACTCGGGATCTGTGATACAGCAGATCTTCGTTTTCTGCTCGTTGAGTTTCAGGAACAGCTTTTCTTCTACATAGGGTTTGAGGTGTTCAAGGGTGCGTTTCGCCGCTTTTCTGCTCTTGCAGAAGATAATCATGTCGTCGGCGTACCGAACGAAGCGATGTCTCCTGCGTTCGAGCTCGTGGTCGAGCTCGTTGAGCATGATATTGGCGAGAACGGGGCTTACAGGTCCGCCCTGTGGCGTTCCTATCTCGCACGGTGAGATCTTGTCGCCTTCCTGGATCGGCGCTCTTAGGATTTTGTGGATGAGTGAGATCACTCGTCCATCCCCGAGTTTGTCCGACAGAAGTCGCAGGAGCTTGGAGTGGTTCACCGTGTCGAAGAATTTCGACAGGTCGAGGTCCACTACCCAGACGTAGCCCTGGTTCGCGATTTCGAGTGCTTCGTAGATCGCGAACTTACAGCTCCTGTCAGGTCGAAAGCCGCGGCTGTGCGTGCTGAATACGGGTTCCTACTCTTCACTGAGCTTCTGCGCTATCGCCTGTTGAATGACTCAATCGACAGCAGTTGGAATACCCAACGGTCTGAATTTGCCTTTCTCCTCCTTCGGGATCATGACTCGGCGTACGGGCTGGGGGGGGCACATTCCGATTTGTTTGTCAAGGGTTTAGCGCAGAACGAAGCCAACTCTGACGCCTACGAAAACGTCATTTTGAGCTCAAAAATTTCTGGGATGGCAACCGATAAGCGCACCGCGTTTTAACCCATCAATCGATCGGCGGAATTTCTCTGCTCGTGACACGGAATCGTCACAGGCACACATCAGGATCTAGCGGCCCTTTCACGTCAAACGACGTGTCCATCAGGGCAGCCCACCGCCATTGACAGGCGGCCAGAAACTCCGGTCTGCTCCGATCTACCGTCCTATGTATTCGTACTGGAAACGCAAGATCATCCCTCAGCGAGATATTCCAGTTGAGAGAGCTCACCCACCGAGAGGCTCGGCGATCGGTCGAAATCCAGTGTTAAAGCGGGTTACGGCATCTGCCGGGTCAAGTCAATGCAGCATTTAATGGGGCGCCGTGCAACGGCGCAAGGGGTCCCCGTTCATTGCTGCATTGACTTGACGCGCTACGAGTATCGCTACAATCGCGGCGCAGCCGGGAAAGAAGCATTCTTTCCCGGACTAACCAGCGGCGAGCGATAAAAAGGTTGTCAAACCACCATCCTATTCGGGCTGCGCGTTCTCTATGGCGGAACATCCCCCCAGCTCAGGCTTGGACGGTTTGACAATTCGGTACATAAGCATGCACAAGACATGGCGGATTCCTAAGCTTGGCCTGCCACCGCCGGCAACACAACAGCTGCATCCTCCCTCAACGGCTTGTGTGGCAATTTCTTCACGATGCTTTTTGTCAGCTCCATGCCGAAGCATTTGGCCGCGTTGAATGGCTGTTTATTTTTGAGCACATAGAAAGTGACTCGAGCTATTTTGGCGGCCAAGGTTCGAATGGCCTTGACTCTCAGACCGCCGTATTTGCGCAGCAGACGTTGCAAAATCTCCCGAATCACAGGGTTTCTGGAGGCATATTGAGCGACTTCGGTAAAAGCCCAACTCAGGTAGGCGTTGCCGTTTTTGGCATTGCCCAGGCCCTTGCTTTTGCCGTTACTCAGTTTGCTCGTTGAGCACAATCGACAGTAGGACACAAAATCGCCTGCAGACTTAAAACGCTGCATGGTGCCGATTTCCGTGCAAATAACCGCAGAGAGAACGGGGCCGCAGCCGGGAATGGTTTTGCAGAGTTTGACGAGCTCCTGATCTTTGCATTGCTTCTGTATTTCTGCATTGCACTCTTCGATCATTTCCTCGAGCATGGCAATGCGATAGCTTTCAAAAGCCACACGCAGTCGGATATTCGGATCCTTGAATTCTTCGAGAATGTCGGAGTTGAAACGATAGTTGGGCTGCATGTGCGGTTGACGGCGCTCAAGAAGATCGGCCACGCGCACATTTTTGCTCAGCTGATTGCGATACAAGTTGATGAGCTTGATTTTCAAGCTTGCGCAGTCCTGAACCATCGCCATACGATACCGACACAGATCCCGAAGTGCTCGACTTGAGTAGTTCAGCGGCAAGTAGTGCTTAAGAGAACCGACTCGCAGTCGCTCGGCAAGATATTGAGCGTCGGTACGGTCATCGGAGGATTTGAGGTTGGCTTGACTGACGGTGCTCGGATCCGCGACGCGAAGCAACCAGCCTCGCTCTTCAAAGGCATCTGCCAGGCAATACCAGTTGTAGGTGGATTCGACCACGGCAACGTGATCGAAATCCTGACAGTGCGGCACAAGCACTTTGATGAAATTGTCGAGTCCGTCACGGATGCTGACCCGACCGCACCAGATATTTTTCCGACAAGCTCACCGGCTTTGTTGAGCGCATTGCGACGCACGCAGATGACTGCGTTGTCACTATGCAAGTCGATGGCAATGAAATTCTTCTGCGGGATAGAAATATTTGCTGTAAGATGCACGCCCAGGTCTCCTTTCTGTTAGCGCAAAAAAATGGAAATTTTATGAGACCTGGTTGGGCTACGTAGCTTCGGTTGCGTGGCCCTTTTTCTTTGGTGATTTCCAGCAGTCAGCAAACTCTCAAAAAGTCTCTATGCCGAGAAACTCACGTCCGTTTCCAAGTCTGAAATCGGATATGAGTTTCGGGCATTTCTCTGCCTTCACGGACTCCACTATCTCGACGGCGTGCGTGCGCAGGTAGTCCAGGAGATCATCAACGGTCATGCCGTCGACTCCTTGGCCGCCTTTGTTCGCCTTGACCTGCTTATAGGCGCGGTTCAAGTTATTGCGTTCAAGGATGGCTTCTAGTGTGACCATTCGTTGCCTTTGCTTGCGGTGGCGTTTGTTCCTTCTCGTCCTTCGGCCCACTGCTACCTTCCGCTTCTCCCCAGTTCCGCCGGGTTAACACTTCAGGCTCTTCGATAGATTTTTCAGCAGTTGACTGGTCGTTGGCTACGTCGGACGCCTCCTGGTTACTGATTTCGGCCCTTCCCGAGCACCATCCTGCTCGGTACTTTGGTCTCTGCTGACTTCTCACGGCAAGCTTTACTCCGTCGCCCCGATCGGGACGGCGTCCGTGAGACCTCCTCGGGTAAGAACACGCTCTTTCCCCTCATGTAGCTGCCTCATTTACACCAACGGCTCCGTGCAGTTATTGGACTTCGCCTTGTCGCGCAGGCTCATCTGCCGTCAAATGCCTGATGAGGTTCTTGTTCATCAGCTCAAGGGTTTGCCTCCAGCTTCTTTCAACCTACACCTCGCGGCGCACACCTTGCTCTTGGCTATGAGGTTGCCACTGCCGGCTCCTCTCGGGACTTTCACCCGTTAGAACGTGCCCATGCCGAGCACACACGGAAAAGGAACTTTAGCGGGTGGAGAAACAAAGAGATTCTGCGCAGGAGCGTTTCAAACAAAGCCATGTCACTTTTTGCTTCGCCCACCACGATACGCTCAAGCCTCTTAACGTTTCGCTTGACATGCTCGCCATGTACTGCCCCGATGTACCGAGGGCTCAAGCAAGGCGACTTCAGTGGCTGGTTAACAAGGTCTACAACGACTTGAATGATGTTCTGCAAACCGGCCGGGAGGCGTTCCTTTCTTATCTGCTCAGCGTCGGCCCGGAATCCCTGGATAAACTTTTTGCATTAGTGGCCGATAAGACGCAGCAACAGGTATTCCAGGAAACGGAAAACAGTATTGCAAAGCAAGTCGTCAGCATTGCGGTGCAGGAGCACAAAGCAAATACCGTCATGAGTCCGCTTGCAAAGGGCGTTGTTGCGGCGGCCCAAAAGCATCCTGATGATGCACTGTTGCAAGCTGCGGCCCGTGTTGTCCAAACACAAGCGGCTCCGGTGAAAAAGGACAAGCCTGTCGCTGTTGCCGCCGACGGCAAGAAAACGGCCGGCAGATAAGCGCTCAAGGCAAAGCAATGGCTCGAGCACCAATATCGGCAGGAATATACGGCCGAGGGACTTTGCCCGCAGTGCGGACAGAAGCATCCGCGCAAGCTGATTTACGACATCTCGGATTACTTGCGGGTGGTGCAGCACAACCTTCGAGAGCTGCTGCATGAAGGACAGTTCTCTTGTCCGGTGGTTGCCTGCTCGCATTGCGGCACCGTGTACGCGGATCGACCTGCAGCCATGTCGGTGCCGTATTCGCATGCTGCCGGCTGCCAGGCCTCAGCAGAGCTAGTGATTGAGTACGCCAACATGACGGCGTGCGGCATTCCTATGCATCGCAGTGATTTCATTTGCGGCTCCGACACGGTCGAGCAGCTGGCAACGGAAAACTTCGGTCGACCGGTTCAAATGTGGGCCACGGATGGCATCGGCGGCATCCTGACCGAGCAGATCAAAGCCGTTGCCCGACAGGCCGAATACGTAGGCGCCGACGAAACCAAATTCCCAGTTCTGGAAAATGAGTCTGAATCGGGCACAGCACATTTGCTGGTTTGCTTGACCGATCCGGAGCAAGAACGTCCATTTGCTGTCTACGAATATATGCCGAGTCGACAGGGATAATCGTTAGCCGCGCACCTGAAGAACTGGCAATTCCGAGTTCTGACGCGTGATGGCTACGAGGGATATACGTCCGCTTTCCGCGAGCAAGGCCTGGAGTCTCGAGACATCGTGACGCAGGTCTGTTTGGTGCATGCCAAAAGACGCATCTGCAACGCCGTCAACATTGATCACTTCGCAGACATTACCTTGCAAGACGACGGAACATTGTTAGCGGCAAGTCGTTTTGAAGAACATTCACCGCAGTACTTGCTGTGCATGGCGTTGGCAGCCTTAAGCAAACTCTATGGCTGGGAAGAAACGAAAACTCGCCAAAAGGGAGAAAGCCGTGAGCAACAGCTCGAACGCATCTTGCGCTACCGCCACTATACTGCGTTGATGGACAGCGTCGATGAGATCATGATGGCGCTCGCGGAAAAGTACGCTATCGAGAGGAACGGGCGCTGGTATTTGGCTCGGGAAGGAAGCGCGATCGGCAAGGCTGTAATCTTCTGGCTCAACAACCGAAATGAATTGCGCAGCTTCCTGCATGATCCTCGCATCTGTCCTGATAACAACCAGGTAGAACGAAGCGTCAGAGCAGTGGCGGTCTACCGCAACGCAGCCTTCTTCAAAAGGAGCATCAAGGGCGCCAAGGGGTTCTGTAACCTGCTGACACTACGAGAAACCGCCAAGCTCAACGGCATCAAGGATGTACCGAAGTGGCTCAAAGCAGTACACCGTGCTTTCTACGAGCACGTCGAGCGCCATGTGTGGACAACGTGCTATGAGAGGCTGAAGACCGGCGAACATTTACGCTTGCGCATCCCGAACATAACGCCGGAGCTCGTTGCCTCCTTTGACTGGACGCCATGGCTACCGTGGAACTATGCCAAGGCTCTGCCGCTGGAAGAGCGCGACCTGGCAATCTGAGGCTTTTCATCTCCACTGATATGTGATCAGGACATCAGCTCAAGTAGATGCCCAACTTTGTTTTGTGCCGAAATTTTGCGTTTGCTTTACCGAGATCAGACGAAACAACACTTTGGGCTGCTTACGACAATCTCGGCTCGCAAGGTAAGAGTCTCTCGTGGTCTGCCCGTATATCAACGGGGACAATGATCAGGGGCCGCGGTCGGTGTTGAAGTTTAAATTCATGTCGACCTCCGCACTGCCGTCACCATTTGACGGGGCGCAACCTTGAGATGCCCTGCGTTGAACTCAACCACTATACCGTCCGGCAGACGCATGCGAAATGACTACTTATGCACCATAACACTGTCGGACCTCTGAAGACAACGAGTCGGAAGAGTGTGCCCTTTGGCCTCGATCCAGGAAGTCGTTGAGTGTGAGCCTGTAGAACTCGGCGACGCGAAAGCAGACCTGCTCACCGATTACCTGGCTATCTACAACAGTAATTTCTTGGTCGACTGCTGGAACTGTAGTCAATTCATCATCAATGATCAGTGTCGTTGTTCTTCAGGTTGCCAAAGTTGCGATACGAGGTAGACTTGGCTGAAAGCGGCTTGTCACTCCATCATAGGTTTAGCAATACAAGCTTGAAGCAATAGCACTTTTGCTTGCCATTGACAGTAAATGCCTTGCCATAAGAGGATGTGCGAAGAGAGCCACATTGTGTTGTCCCAACATTTTCAGCTCACTATCTCAAAATCAAAAAAAACTACGCTTTGAGTTGCATCACATGCAATAATGAAACTTGCTTAATCAAAACATATAATTTCGTGGTTCTCGTATAACAAAGTCTGATGCTACTGCACGAATAAAAATCACTGTCTTGAGCTGGAACTATCTTATTGAAATATATGTTTGAGTGATAATTTAAAAAATAAAGAACTAAAATATTGAGGCAATGAATAATTGATTTGATGAAATTTACGTATCAAATACGGAACGAAATTTTTGCATCTTAAGCGCAAGCGTATACAAAGAACGGTAAATAACATTAATAAAAGCTTAACTATGGAAGAGCCAAAAATGTCAATTAAGCAAAAAATATTTTGCTATATCTATTTTAAACTTGGCTTATATTATAGCTATTCAATTGTTTGCCGTGGGAATTTTTCAGACATTAAAGCTGTTTACGTTGGGTATAAAGCTGGATTTTTGGATATAAACGATTTGAGGCTATTCGTTCAAAAATGGGAAAAAATTAGCGAAAAAGATAAAAAGTACTTTAAAGAAATAAAGTCCCTTGTATCTTTTAATTACTTATTAAGCAATTGTGGCGACCAAGACAAGTTGTTAATTCAAAATAATTGGTCTGGATTAAAGGAGTATCTGGAAAGCTTTGGGCTTCGAAACTTTGTTTCATCTTTGCCATGGCAGTTAATTTCAACAGATTGCAATCAAAAGCAATTATACAAACACTTGGTTTCTATTATCATTCCAACATTTAATGCTCAAAAAACAATCAAAACAACACTTCAGTCATTATTTAACCAGTCGTATAGAAATATTGAGATAATTGTCGTAAACGACGGGTCGACCGATCAAACAAAGGCAATTATCGAGCAAATGTCGAAGTTCGATCCTAGATTAAAATTAATAAATTTAAAAAACAATCAAGGTGCTTATATCGCCAGAAATATAGGAGCCAAGGCAAGTCATGGGGATTTTATATGTATTCATGATTCTGACGATATAGCACATCCTGACAAAATTTTAATCCAAGTTTCAGAATTGATTAAAAACTTTCAGTTAAAAGGATCGATATCTTATTGGGTAAGATTTTCCGAGAGAGGGATTCTTTCATTACATAGAGGATTGCCTATTTTGCGTCTTAATTTATCAAGTTTAATGATTCGCCGTGAATTACTTGAGGAGTTAGGAGATTGGGTTCCGAATTACGTCGGTTCTGATCTTGAGTTTTTTAATAGAGTACAGGCGAAATATGGGAAAGAGAGCATTTTAAAAATCAGAAAGCCTTTATCAATTGGCCTGTTTCGACTTGATTCCCTTACAACACAAACAAGGACTAGCGTTTTCAACTTGGAAGGAAGGCAACATCGAATGAAATTTGAGGAATTATGGCGAAGACAACATATCAAATCGTTTAATCCAATTTTATATAAAATTTTAAGTTTGCTTGAGAGGCTATTTCCCTTAATTAATAAATATAGTAAATAACAAATCTATTGTCTGCTCTCAGATAGCATTCAATGTAATGTAATTACAGTTTAACAACTTACTGCGATCATCACAGATTGTTGAGTTGCAGATAACACGTAGTGGTGAAGGCATAACAGCACATCTGTTGAGGTCTGTAGTCGCTTCGCAAAGCCTGTCAAAGAAGTGAGAATTAAATGAAAAGAGAGAAGACTTCCATTTTGGACGGGAGCCTTGAAGCTTCGGACAACCTCTATGACTAAAATCACATAGAGGTAAACGATATGAAAGAGTTTGATACTAGGACTAGTCCTATGTCTGGTGATATGTCTAGTGATAGGACTAAGGACGCTGACGGCACGCATGAAGTGAGCCGGACGGCGAACGAAATGCGTGCCGTCAGCGAGCGGCGCTCTGAACCCACGGTTGTGGTTGTTGAGTAAAAGCGTAAACGCTACACAGCGCAACAAAAGCTCGAACTGGTCCGTCTGACCTATCTTCCCGGCAATACCGTCTCTTCCGTCGCTCGTAGTTATGGCATCGCTCCGGCTCTGCTTTTCCGCTGGAGAGCCCTTGATAAACAGGGCGGATTAACGGCTATTGAATCCGGCCAAAGCTCCGTACCGGCCAAGCAATATGCCGAAGCGATGGATGAGATCAAACGCCTGCAAAGGCTTCTGGGGCAAATGGCATCAGACAATGCTCTGCTCAAAGAAGCCGTGGAGATCATGACAGGAAAAAAATGGACTGCGCGCTAAGCCTTATCAGGGCCGGCAAATCCATTTCTCATGTTTGTCGTGTTCTTCGCCTAGCGCGCTCCAATGTCTGTCGTGTGTTGCATCGGCCGGCTGATTGGCAGGATGGTCGACATTGTCGTCGACAGCGACGAGACTTGATAAGCGACCAGGACTTGCTTGAGCGGATCAAAGCAGTCCTTGGCAAATTCCCCAGCTTCGGCTACAAACGCATCACTGCGGTCATCAATCGCGAATTGCAAAGTTTGGATCAGGCACGTGTCAATACCAAAAGAGTCTATCGGTTGTTGAAAGAACACGGCTTGTTGCTAAAAACCAAACCAACTGCATTGCCGGGACAAAGTCTGGATCACAAAGGCCGAGTCGCTGTCTCGAAGTCTGACAGACGTTGGTGCTCTGACGGCTTGGAATTTGGTTGCCTCAACGGTGAGAAAGTGACAATGAGCTTTATTCTGGATTGTTGCGATCGAGAGATCATCTCGTTCACGGCCCGACAAGGCAAAGGCTTGCCGGCATGGATGGTACATGACGAAGTGCTGTTGGCAACAGAGAAGCGATTCGGATCCGTCGAGAAGGTCCCAAGCAAACTGCAACTGCTGACGGATAACGGCTCGGCCTACATTGCCAAGTCAACCAAACGCCTGCTTAAGCTGCTGGGCATCGAGGATTGCAAAACAGCCGTCTGCAGTCCGCAATCCAATGGAATGGCCGAAAGCTTGGTGAAAACTTTGAAGAGGGATTATTTGCCGTATATGAACTTGAGCAATGCTCAAACGGCATTGACGGAATTGCCAAGAGTGGTCGAGTTGTACAACAACGAGCATCCGCATTCGGCGTTGGGGTACCTTTCTCCGAGAGAGTTCCGGCAAAAGAACCGGTTACAAGATGCACGGCCGACAAGCAACGAGGAAGCGTGCCCTCAGATTCTCCTATCCCTTGGTTTGGTTGAAAAAATCAGCTTGCGGGCTCGGTCTGCCTGTAATTGGCAGTTTGTTTGTAAATTACGTCATAGTTGTTGTCCTGAGTTAAAGGTGTAAATCCACGTCTCTTCGATCGTATATCTGTGTTGTACGAATGTCACTATGACCTAAAAGTAGTCGTAGAGTGTTGAGATCGACCTGTTTGGATAACATATGTGAGGCAAAGGTCCGTCTCAAATCATGGGTAGAAATACGTCTACCTATCGCTTTTTGCGATCGAGATTGAACAATTAAATAAATGGTTTCATCATTGAGATGTCGTGAAGTAACTGCTTTTGCAGCACGACTCAATGGTGTGAAACAGTACGATGAACCAGAATTTCCACGAAATCTTAGCCAATTTTCAATGTACTTATTAACGCTAGCATTAAGACCAATAAAGCGTTCTTTGTTGCCTTTGCCTGATATATGAAGTAGTCGAGTACTGAAGTCAATATCAGAAATTTCAAGTTCAGCAATCTCAGTTCGCCGAAGGCCGCATCCAATGCCAATTGCAATAATAGCTGCATCGCGTATTCCCTTGATTGATTTCTCATTCAAGCAGCTGAAAAGGATTTGTTTTATTTCATTACTTGTAAGGCAAGTAGGAGATCTTTTGTATGTACCTTTGAATTGAGGAATCTGAGCTATGGCGATGTATTGCTTGTCAAGCGTCCTTTAAATTGACCCCCGAAAATGAACTGACCCCCACAAATGCGACACACTGAGACTCTCGCGAGGTGTGTTTATGACTATCAGTTACCGTGTCCGCAAACAAATTGTTGACTACTTTGCACAACGGAAATCATCACAAGAAATTGCTTCCATGTTGAACGTGTCGTTAGACCAGATTCAAGACTGGCGAAGACGCTACAAGCATGGACATGAAGATTGGGTTTTTAGCGATCATCAAAAATTTTCAATTCAAGAGCGCAAAGAAATTTTGGTCGATTTTTTTAGTCAACAGAAGTACGGAATCAAAGCCTACGCAGCCCGACACAACCTGTCCTACAACACTTTCAAGGGATGGGTTAAGAAGGTAAGAAAATATGGCGGTTCCATCGATTTCGCCTTCATATCGCATCGTCCAAAAATTAAAAACCTTTGTTTGGAACACTCTCTTGTTGCTTTACTGATTGAGCAGATTCGGAAAGGAGCAATGTCTACCTCAGCGGCAGCTACAGCTGCCGGAGTCTGCATCAGGACGGTTCAAAGATGGTTACGGAAATACAGCTTCGATAGCGGGTTCCGTCGTACCATTGATTCCAGTTTGATCAAGACTGGAATGCGCACCATGGAAAACAACAAGGATTTGCATCGGCTGTGCAAACAAAATGCTGTACGCCGGTGGGTTAAGAGAGAACTACAGCAACAAAAACTTTCGAAGACAGAAATAGTCAAGCGCATCGACGAATTACGAGCAGAAGGTGTCACCGCACTGGAGGCGTGCGACTTGTTCCAAATTCACAGAAGTACTTATTACCGCATTAAAAAGCGTCTTGAATCCATAACTCCCAACAGTCTCGTAGATGCAATCAGGACGTTCCAAGTCCAGCATCGATTCAGTTACGGTGCTAAGCGTATGGCGGTAGAAATGAGCCGGCAATTCAATGTAGCAATCAATCACAAACGAGTTGCGCGGTTGATGCGAGCCTACGGTCTAAATGCGAGAATCCGAAGAGAAAAGAAGAGCTTTCCTCGTGGGCGTAACAGCTGTTTGGTTGATGATCGTCCGACCACCAATCTGCTGAAGCGCAACTTCAAAGCAAAGGTCCCTAGAACGAAGTTTGTATCCGATATGACGTTTTTCCACACCAGAGAAGGATGGTTGATACTGGGCACCATTAAGGATCTGTGTACCAAAGAAATCGTCGCGTGGGATTTTGATACTGGAGCGACAGTCGAACTAGCGCTGAAAACACTGAAACAAATTCGCTTTTATGGCGGAAGCCTACTGCATAGTGACCAAGGAGGTACCTACACTAGCCCTGCTTACCGCGATGAAGCAGAGAAACTCGGCATTACCTTGAGTTATTCAAGAAAGGGTAACTGCTACGACAACGCAAGCATGGAAAATTTTTATGGACACTTAAAATCAGAGACCATCTACCAGATGCCATTCCATCAGCGATACGGCTCAACACGAAAAGAACTCATAGCAATCATCAACGACTACATTCAGTGGTATAACGAAGAACGAATCCAGGAAGGACTTGGATATCTATCCCCCACAAATTTTTTCAAAAAAATGAATCTGGAAACTGTCGCAAATTAGGGGGTTGGTTCATTTTGGGGGTACTTTAAGAGTTCGCCCAACATATTGCTTTTCAGTGATAAGTTGAGCATGCCAGGCTTCTTCGCTTAGGCTTTTGATTACGTTGAGAGTAAAGTTTTGAGTTGTACTTTTCCTTTTATTAAGTTCTGGACAGTTCAGTAATGACACTACAGTAGTACGGGAAAACTTTTTCCAATCTATTGAATTTACAGAATCTAAATTCAAGAGTTTTGCTAAACGATTGAGTTCAAATGCGATTCGACATTTCGATTGAAGTGAATGGTATTTATTCAGGCATGCATTATCTAGTTTTATCATTTTTAAATCCTTCATTAATATGCTTCGCGAATGTTCCTCGCTGCTTATGTTTGTGTGGTGTGAGTTCGCTCTAGTAGCGGGTTTTTGGGGTTGAAATCTTGTCTGTAAGTAGATAAGGTATGAGCGTTGTTCTGCTGCTCATTGCATTGTTGAGAAGAGACATTCCGCTTTAATGTGCTAGCGAAATGAAAAAAATCGCACTTAGGGGAGAGACGTTAAGAATCTATGATTGTCAAAAATTCAAGCAAAGAGCCTAGTTGCTTCCGCGCTAGATGTAGTCAGTTCGTTTACTCCGCCTGCGGATTGACGCTTGACATCGGGCGGCAGCGCATGACGGAGGCTGACTTCAATTCGCTTTTGGAAATCGCCCGTGAAAAGGGCGTTTTGGGCGCCAATGCCGCCATGAGAGAAGGCCAGATCGTCAACGCGAGCGAAGGCCGTGCGGCTTTGCACACTGCGTTGCGAGATCCGGCTGTGGGGGCGCCTTTTCACAAGGAAGTGCAGGAGGCGCTCGAACATATGTGCGCCTTTGCCGACGACGTTCGCTCGGGACGCCGCCGTGGTTGCCGTGGCGATACGATCACCGATGTGATCAATGTGGGCATCGGCGGCTCCGAAGTGGGGCCCAAGACGGTTTATCAAGCTCTCCGCACAACGCGCGAACAGGTGCGATTGCACTTTCTGGCTGCTGCCGACGGTGTGTCGTTTGACCGCATTGTGGGTGATCTCAATCCTTTCAAGACGCTTGTGATTGTTTCTTCCAAGAGCTTTACGACGCGCGAGACGGCGGTCAACGCCGCGGCAATCGATCAGTGGCTCCTGGAAGCCGGTATTTCGGGCGAGGATCGTGCGCGCCATATGGTGGTAGTTTCTGCCAACAAAAATGCGGCTCGCGACATGAATTTGCCCGAAGAAAACTTCTTCCCGATTTGGAAATGGGTGGGCGGTCGCTTCTCGGTGTGGTCGGCCATCGGTTTGGCTGATGCCGTGGCGCTCGGTTCGGACACATTCCGTGCGTTGCTCGACGGTGCGCATGCCATGGACGAGCATGTGGCACAAGCGCCGGCTGGTGAAAACCTGCCGCTGTTGCTCGCGCTTATCTCCTACTGGAATTCGACGCGTCTGGGCATTGAGCAGCATTGCTTCCTGCCCTACGACGAGAGACTGCGCACCA
>ERZ791631.1410-NODE-1410-length-14051-cov-2.571306_pt1 | contig 14051 bp, 10 predicted proteins | sample MGYA00509961_ERZ791631 | MGnify/ENA primary metagenome ERZ791631 (study PRJEB30046, sample SAMN00715248) | human gut metagenome | study: EMG produced TPA metagenomics assembly of the A metagenome-wide association study of gut microbiota in type 2... | reverse complement strand
AAAAAGGTAGCTGCCGACAAACTGAAAGAGGAACGCAAAGAAGATAAGAAAAAACGCTCTCGGGTGACAGTAAAGAAGGAAAACGCCGACAAGGTTTTCTCTTCTACCAAGAATGGAGAACTAACTAAAACAGATGCCAAAACACCTGCAGCCAAAACACAGCCACAACCTAAAACAACAGAACCGACCCCAGAAACAGCTAAAGAGGCAAACGCCGAAACAAACGCCACTCCGGCCGAATCTGTCAAAGTGACACCTTATGCCACTCCGAAAAAGAAACCGGGACGTCCCCGTAAAAATCAGGTAGAAACAGAAGCTAAACCCGCAGAAGAAACTACCGAAAAACCGGAAACAGTACCATCGGCACAAGAAGAAAAGCCCGCTGCCCAACCGGAAGCAGAAAAACGTCCCATCAGCAAACCGATTCTCAAACCCAAACCGGCCGTTGTAGACGAAGAAAGCTCGATCCTCTCGGATATAGATGCAGACGATGATTTTATCCCCATCGAAGACCTGCCTTCGGAAAAAGTAGAATTGCCAACCGAACTGTTCGGCAAATTTGAATCGACCAAAGCCGAAGCAGCAACAGCCCCCGAACCTGTGGCACAACCCCAACGCCCGCGTGTGATTCGCCCACGCGACAACAATAACAACAACAATAACAACAATAATAATAACCAACGCAACAATAACCAGCGTCAGCCTGTACAACAGCGTCCCATGCCGCAACAAAATGCCGCCGAAGCCGCACCCGTTCAGGAACGCCGCGTGATTGAACGTGAGAAACCTTATGAATTTGATGATATCCTCACCGGAACCGGTGTATTGGAAATCATGCAGGATGGTTACGGATTCCTCCGTTCGTCAGATTATAACTACCTCTCTTCACCGGACGATATCTACGTTTCGCAATCCCAGATCAAACTGTTCGGTCTGAAGACCGGTGACGTAGTAGAAGGTGTAATCCGTCCGCCCAAAGAAGGCGAAAAATACTTCCCGCTGGTAAAGGTTTCTAAAATCAACGGACGTGATGCCGCTTTCGTACGTGACCGTGTACCGTTCGACCATCTCACTCCGCTGTTCCCAGACGAAAAGTTCAAGCTTTGCAAAGGAGGCTACTCCGACTCGATGTCGGCACGTGTAGTCGACCTCTTTTCACCAATCGGTAAAGGACAGCGTGCCTTGATCGTGGCTCAGCCCAAGACCGGTAAAACCATCCTGATGAAAGAAATCGCCAATGCCATCGCTGCCAACCATCCGGAAGTATATATGATCATGTTGTTGATTGACGAACGTCCGGAAGAAGTAACCGACATGGCCCGCAGTGTCAATGCGGAAGTGATTGCTTCTACATTCGACGAACCTGCCGAACGCCATGTGAAAATTGCCGGCATCGTACTCGAAAAAGCTAAAAGATTGGTAGAGTGCGGACACGATGTAGTGATCTTCCTCGACTCTATCACCCGTCTGGCGCGCGCATACAATACTGTATCTCCGGCATCAGGAAAGGTACTCTCGGGTGGTGTGGATGCCAATGCACTACACAAACCGAAACGTTTCTTCGGAGCAGCCCGTAACATAGAGAACGGAGGTTCGCTCACCATTATCGCTACTGCCCTGATCGACACCGGTTCGAAGATGGACGAAGTAATCTTTGAAGAGTTCAAGGGTACAGGTAACATGGAGTTGCAGCTCGACCGCAACCTAAGTAACAAACGTATCTTCCCTGCTGTCAACATTGTGGCATCGAGCACCCGCCGCGACGACTTACTGCTCGACAAACAGACACTGGACCGCATGTGGATTCTACGCAAGTATCTGTCGGATATGAATCCTATCGAAGCAATGGATTTCGTAAAAGACAGATTGGAAAAAACCAAAGACAACGACGAGTTCCTGATGAGCATGAACAGCTAAAGAGTTCCTTTTGTGAACAAAATATAGTAAAAAGAGTGAGATTCTGTTTGATTCTCACTCTTTTTATTTAGCTTTGCACTACATGCATCATAAACAAGCATAAAACAAACATCGGGAAAACAACATTTACTGTGGGAAGGTCTTTCAATATAGCGCTTATAGTAATAGCAGTAACCTTATACTCTGTCACTACATATGCTGCCGATAACAAAGCAACAAGGCACGTGTCAGCGCTGCTGAACCTGATCGACAACAGCCTCAACTATAGCAAAGAAGCTCCCAACGACAGTATTATCCAATGGGGCAACGAATTGGCTCCTCTCCTGAAAAAGCAGAAAGAATATAAAACTCTATTTCAGTTGAAACAACTGATTGTGACAGCTTATGCCTCACGAGGAGACATGAACATGGCCATCGACCATGCCCGCCGGATGTATAAGGAAGCCAAAGAATTGAACTCCCCCATCGGTATAGCTCTTTCCAGCCGTGCCATTGGGGATGCCTACTTGAATGCCAACATGCAGCAACCCGCTATCGAATCTTATAAAGAAGCTCTGGAGTTGCTTGACAAAATACCGGGTAGCGAAATCCTCGAACAAGAGATTCTTCCGAAATTCATCCTGACCCTGATTCAGTCCTCCCACATGGACGAGGTACGCATCTATCTGCAAAAGTTTGAAAACCTGTATGCCGGTAACCCTAATCCTACATTCCACTTTTTCATATGTGCGTGCAATGCCTACTATAACATCGAGTCCGGTGATCCCGAAAAGGGAAAAGCCGAACTGGACAAAGCCGGGAAAATCCACGAACAACTGAATTCTCTCTACCTGCGTAGTATCTACAACTATATATTGGCCCAGTACTATCAGGCTGTCGGGAAGTATGAACTGGCCCTGCAACAATACGAACGCCTGACAAAGGTCCCTAAAGCACCTGCCCCCAACAAACACATCGGTTTGCAGCTTGAGTGTGCCCAACTGCTGACTCAAATGGGACGAACGGAAGAAGCCTATCGTATCTATCAAAAGGCCAACCGGCAAAAAGACTCTTTGAACGCTCTGAGCTATGCCCGGCAAATCAATGACCTACGGGGAATGTACCAGATAGACCGGATGGAAATCCGGAACCAAATTCAACGAAACCAAATCATCTTGTGGATCATCATAGTTTCCATCTTTATATTGATGCTTGTTTTGCTGTTGATTGTCCGCATCCGGCAGGAGTCCAACCGACTTCTCCGCTCCAAAGAAGAATTGGAAATAGCCCGTAAGTATGCCGAGAACTCGATACGTACCAAAAGTCTGTTCCTGTCGAACATGAGTCACGAAATACGGACACCACTGAATGCACTTTCCGGATTCTCATCCATCCTGACCGACGAATCCATCGACAATGACACACGGTATCAATGCAATGACATCATCCAGCAAAACTCCGAACTGCTGCTAAAGCTGATCAATGATGTAATAGACCTGTCAAATCTCGATCCCGGCAAGCTGACTTTCAATTTTAAAGAATGTGACGCCGTCAATATATGCCGTAACGTAATCAACACCGTAGAGAAGGTGAAGCAGACACAAGCCGGAGTCAGTTTTGTCACTTCACTGGATAGACTGACTTTGCGTACAGACGAGGCACGCCTGCAACAGGTATTGATCAACCTGCTGATCAATGCCACCAAGTTCACTACTGAAGGAAGCATCACCCTGACATTAGAAAAAGAATCAGAAACCATAGCTCTGTTCACTGTGACAGATACCGGATGTGGTATCCTCCGTGAAAAACAGGACCAGATATTCAATCGTTTTGAGAAACTGAACGAAGGTGCACAGGGAACAGGTCTGGGACTCTCGATTTGTCGACTTATCATCGAACAAATCGGAGGGAGAATATGGATTGACCCGGACTACACCGAAGGTGCGCGATTCCGGTTTACACACCCCGTCCGGCCCGCAAAGGAAAAGGAGGCAGAAAGATGAAGCGACTGATACTTATCATCATAGTATGTTGCCGGGCCTTAGGATGGTGTCATGCAAATACACAAACGGAAACGGACAGCCTGTATCGGGTGGCACAGTCACTTCCGCATGACTCGACTCGTCTGGAAATGTTCAAGAGACTGGCACAAATAGAGCAGCTGACTCCCAGGTGTATCACCTTCTCGGGTCTGTTGCGCGAGGAAGCCACCTTGCAGAAGAATGACAGATACAACACCATAGCCGCCTATCTGCACACAGTGTACTACTATAACCAAAACAACCGGGACAGCGTAAAAAAATGGCTTGACACAATGGAGGCTTATGCCCGCAAATCGCAAACCTGGGATCTCTATTTCGATGCGCTCCGCTTTCAGATAGACCTCTGCACCTACGAAGAGCAGTATGAGCTTGCCATCAACGAAGCGAACCTGATGTACGAAAGAGCCCAAAAAGTGAACTGCGCCCGCGGACTGATCGGAGCAAAACAATGCTTGGGCAACGTCTATATCAGTACAGAGAGATGGGACGAAGGAATGAAAGCATTGGAAGCTGCCTATCAACTCTCTTTACAAACAGATAATGCGGTAGTACGAATCTCGATTCTCTGTCAACTGATTTCCATAACCAAGGATCAGAAAAACAACCAATTACTCTCCGAATACCTTGCGAAGCTAAAAGAAACACTGCATCACCATACCTCCACGAACCCGATGCTCAAAGAGGCATTTTATGATGTTTACCTGTTCTGCGAAGTATATTACACCTATTATTATCTATATGCAGGCCAGCCGGAACAAGCACATAAAAATCTGGTTAACGCGGGCAAATTCCTCAATGGCAACACCTTCTTTCTCTACAGGGTGCTCTATTACGATGCCTATGCAGCATACTTCCGAGCTTGCAAAGCGTATGACCGGGCACTTGCCAAGATAGACTCCACCATCATACTGCTGCAAGAGGACTTCAACAGCAATTACATCCACCAGAAATTGACAAAAGCCGACCTCCTGGCAGAAGCCGGACGAAGTGCAGAAGCCATTCCCCTGTACATAGAAACACTCCATCTTAAAGACTCTATCGAAACGACCGTTCTCGACAAACAGATGCAACAGATAAAAGCTAAATACAACATCGACAAAGTGGCATTGGAAGAGGAACGGCTGAAAAGCTACATCCAACTCGGCACCTTAATAGTGGTGGTCATTATCCTGATAATTCTGGTTGCTTTCATGCTCCGCATTTCACACGTACGCAAGGCTTTGGAACGATCGGAAAAAGAAACACGGGAAACAACCCGTATGGCGGAAGAAGCCAATGAAATGAAAAATCGCTTTTTGTCGAACATAAGCTATCACATCCGCATCCCGCTGAACGGTGTAGTGGGTTTCTCGCAATTGATAGCCTCCGAACCCAACATGCCCGATGAGCTCCGTAAAGAATACTCTTCCATCATTCAGAAGAACTCCGAAGAATTGATGCGCCTGGTTAATGATGTACTCGATTTATCACGGCTCGAAGCCGGTATGATGAAGTTCAACATTCAGGAGTACGGACTGGCGGAACTCTGCAATGAAGCTACCTATATGGCACGCATGCATAGTGAAGGGTGTACCGTCATCCGGTTGGAAAACGAAATTGAAACAGACCAGAATATCCGGATAGACACCGTCCGTTTCACACAGGCGTTGCTAAGTGCACTGACGTATCCGCAGAAGTACAAAGAAAAACGGGAAATCGACTTTAAGGTGACACTCGACACGGAGAAGCACTTCATCAACTTCCGCATCACCAACTCTCCGCTGGCTGACGAAAGATTTACTTCGCAAGAGGTATGCATCCGTCACGAAATCAACCGCCTGCTATTTGAGTATTTCGGAGGAAGCTACAAAGTACAGACAAATCCGGACGGAAAGCCGACCATCCTCTTCACGTTTCCGTCAGAAAGAAATTGACTTCTTCCCCTATCCGCTCGTCTACTTCTACAGAAAGTTGTATCTTTGCAACCTGCAAACTTAAACCCTTCTTTATGTATACCAACAAACAGATTTGGAGTGTCAGTTACCCGATTCTCCTGAGCTTGCTTGCGCAAAATGTCATCAACGTCACCGACACTGCCTTTCTGGGACGTGTCAGTGAGATAGCCCTCGGTGCTTCTGCCATGGGTGGGCTTTTCTATATTTGTATTTTCACCATTGCCTTCGGATTCAGCACCGGTTCCCAGATCGTCATTGCCCGCCGCAACGGTGAAGCACGTTACGGCGATAGGTCCGGTCATGATTCAGGGAGTCTTGTTCCTGTTGGTCATGGCTCTCCTGCTCTTCGGATTCACCAAAGCGTTCGGCGGAAACATCATGCGCCTGCTGGTCTCTTCCGAAAGCATTTATGATGCCACGATGGAGTTTCTCGACTGGCGCATCTTCGGTTTTTTCTTCTCATTTGTCAACGTGATGTTCCGGGCACTCTACATCGGAATCACCCGCACCAAGGTGCTCACCATCAATGCAGTGGTTATGGCGCTGACCAATGTGGTGCTGGACTATGCCCTGATATTCGGACACTTCGGGCTTCCGGAAATGGGCATCAAAGGAGCAGCCATTGCTTCCGTAATCGCCGAAGCGGCTTCTCTGCTCTTTTTCCTGATTTATACGTACATCACCGTCGACCTGAAAAAGTATGGCCTCAACCGCTTGCGGTCGTTCGACCCGGTTTTGTTGATGCGCATTCTCAGTATATCGTGCTTCACCATGCTTCAGTATTTCCTGTCGATGGCCACCTGGTTTGTTTTCTTTGTGGCAGTGGAGAGGTTGGGACAGCGCGAACTCGCTATTGCCAACATCGTGAGAAGCATCTACATCGTTATGCTGATTCCGGTAAATGCACTGGCCACCACAACCAACAGCCTGGTGAGCAACGCCATCGGCGCGGGAGGCATCAACTACGTGATGCCGTTGATAAACAAAATCGGGCGCTTCTCTTTCCTGATCATGCTGGGGCTGGTCATCATAACCGCCCTGTTCCCACAAGCATTGCTCTCGGTATACACCAACGAAACGGCATTGATCAATGAATCGGTATCATCGGTATATGTCATCTGCGTGGCCATGCTGATTGCCTCTGTTGCTAACATCGTCTTCAACGGAATATCGGGTACAGGCAATACTCAAGCAGCCCTGATGCTCGAAGCCATCACGATTGCAATCTACGGATCGTACATCATTTTCATCGGAATGTGGGTGAAAGCTCCCATCGAATGGTGCTTTACGATTGAGATTCTGTACTATACACTGTTGCTCGCCACAAGCTATATTTATTTCAAAAAAGCAAAATGGCAGAACAAAAAGATATAAAGTACGAGAGATTTTTGTACATTTGCGGCTGATTTCACCGCAGATTGCACAGATTAGCACAGATATTCTCTATGTCAGATATAAAATCCGTGTCGATCCGTACAATTTGCGGCGGGCTTTACACATCATTAGTAATTCATAATTCAAAGATATGTTCGACAATTTAAGCGAAAGACTCGAAAGGTCGTTTAAGATTCTGAAAGGTGAAGGCAAAATCACCGAGATCAACGTAGCAGAAACCCTGAAAGACGTGCGCAAGGCACTGCTCGATGCCGACGTTAACTATAAAGTAGCCAAAGGATTCACTGATACGGTGAAGGAAAAGGCACTGGGACAGAACGTGCTCACAGCCGTAAAACCGAGCCAGTTGATGGTGAAGATTGTTCATGACGAACTGACCCAGCTGATGGGTGGAGAAACTGTCGAAATCGACACCAAAGGTCAGCCGGCAGTCATCCTGATGTCCGGTTTGCAAGGTTCGGGTAAGACCACTTTCTCGGGTAAGCTGGCCCGCATGCTGAAAACCAAGAAGAACAAACGCCCGTTGCTCGTTGCATGTGACGTTTACCGTCCGGCAGCTATCGAGCAGCTCCGCGTACTGGCCGAACAGATTGACGTACCGATGTACTCGGAGATCGACAGCAAAGATCCGGTTTCCATCGCCCAGAATGCCATCAAAGAAGCACGTGCCAAGGGATACGATCTGGTAATTGTCGATACGGCCGGACGTCTGGCAGTCGACGAACAGATGATGAATGAGATCGCTGCCATCAAAGAAGCCATCCAGCCCAACGAAATTCTGTTCGTGGTAGACTCTATGACCGGACAAGATGCGGTCAACACAGCCAAAGAGTTCAACGAACGCCTCGACTTTGACGGCGTGGTGCTGACCAAGCTCGACGGTGATACCCGCGGTGGTGCGGCCCTCTCTATCCGTTCGGTAGTGAACAAACCTATCAAGTTTGTAGGTACGGGCGAGAAACTCGATGCCATCGACCAGTTCCACCCTGCCCGTATGGCCGACCGTATCCTGGGTATGGGTGACATCGTTTCGTTGGTGGAACGCAATATGACGAAGAAGAAGCCAAACGTCTGCAAAAGAAGATTGCCAAGAACCAGTTCGACTTCAACGACTTCCTCAGCCAGATCTCCCAGATTAAGAAAATGGGTAATCTGAAAGAGCTCGCTTCAATGATTCCGGGTGTGGGCAAGGCCATCAAAGATATCGATATCGACGACAATGCTTTCAAAAGCATCGAAGCCATCATCTACTCCATGACTCCGGAGGAACGCAGCAATCCGGGCATCCTGAACGGTTCGCGCCGTACACGTATCGCCAAAGGTAGCGGTACGACTATCCAGGAGGTGAACCGTCTGCTGAAACAGTTTGACCAGACTCGCAAAATGATGAAGATGGTGACCAGCAGCAAGATGGGCAAGATGATGCCGAAGATGAAATAAGACTGCACTTTTCTTCCCGAAAGCTTGACTTTGGCTTCGGGATGATGTATCTTTGTCTATGTAATCATTCAATAAATTCAATTAGAATGCAATAGAAGGAGGAAGCCGCTGTTTCCTCCTTTTTTTATGTACCTACCGGAGTAAGAAACCATAACCCGCCGCTTGAAGTCCCAGAGACGGTTGCTCCACTCCCGAATACCGGCTGCATTGCAGTCAGATGCTTACTGCATTTCAGTAAAACCCCGGCTCTACCCGCATCGGATCCCGGCTCTATTCCCAGAAGTTCCTCTTTGCCTTCGGAACTCCTCCCCACCCTGTTAATAATCTATAAAGCTACTCTTGACAAAAAACAGGGGATGGTAAATGATATTACTTTTGCCTGATACCATAAAAGCATTGAATCAATGAAACACATTCTCTTCACTCTGGCGCTTGCTTCCATAGCCGGGATAGCCAACGCACAACACAATGGGCACTCCTATACGGTAGAAGGTTTGATAAACGATTCTACCCTGAACGGACAGACACTCTATATCAGCCGTTATGACGACGGAATGAAAGTGGATAGCACGCAAGTGACCAACGGGCAATTTAAATTCACCGGAAAAGCGGACATCCCCTGTTTTTGCCGCATCGATGCGGGGAGAGAGTATGCCAACTTCATCCTCGAAGGGGGCAACATCCAGGTCAATGTACTGACTCACAATGACCCGAAGGGAACGCCAATGAATGAGGAGTATACCCACATATCTGATAAGACATCCGAGCTGGTCACAGAGTTGAGAAAAAGACATGCGGCCATCGAACAGCAAACAGAAGACAAATCGGAACAACTCCGGCTTAAAAAAGAATACGCCGATACTTACTGGCATCCGACTTATACCCGACTATACAAAGACATGTTTATGAAGAACCCGGACAATGCACTCGGAGAGTTTGCCATCAGAGAGCTTGCCATGTGCGCTTCGCCCGAAGAGATGGACACCATATTTGCGGCTTCCGGCCCCTGGTTGAAGTCACTGAGCGTATATCACCGCATCGAAAAGCAGTTTCAAGGCATGAAAGCGACGGCAGTAGGACAAAAGTTTACCGACTTCAGCGGTAAGACCATAGACGGCGCCGCAAGCTCTTTATCCGATTTTGTGGGCAAAGGTCAATACACTTTGGTAGATTTCTGGGCAAGCTGGTGTGGCCCCTGCCGTTCCGAATCGCCTCATATAGCCGAACTCTACAACACATACAAAGACAAAGGACTGACTGTTCTGGGAGTAGCAGTCTGGGACAAACCGGAAAATACCAAAAAAGCGATCAAGGAACTCAATATCGACTGGCCGCAAATTATCGACACCGGTATGACGCCCATGGATCTGTACGGTGTAAAAGGTATCCCTTTCATCCTCCTCTTCGGACCTGACGGAACCATCATCGCACGTGACCTCAGAGGAGAAGGAATGAAAAATAAAGTAGCCGAAGTACTAAACAATAAATAACTCAATAAACGAATAAGAAATGACACTGATTGATGGAAAAGCCATCTCCGAACAAGTAAAGCAGGAGATTGCAGCCGAAGTGGCAGAAATAGTGGCTTATGGAGGCAAACGCCCTCATCTGGCAGCCATCCTCGTAGGACACGACGGAGGCAGCGAGACATATGTAGCCGCCAAAGTAAAAGCTTGCGAAGTGTGCGGATTCAAGTCGTCACTGATCCGTTACGAAAGTGATGTGACAGAGGACGAGCTGCTTGCCAAAGTACGCGAACTGAATGAAGATGACGATGTAGACGGATTTATCGTACAACTTCCGTTGCCCAAACACATCTCCGAACAAAAAGTGATTGAGACCATCGATTACCGCAAAGATGTGGACGGATTTCACCCGATCAATGTAGGACGCATGTCTATCGGACTGCCTTGCTATGTATCGGCCACTCCGAATGGAATCCTCGAACTGCTGAAACGCTACCGGATAGAGACATCCGGGAAAAAGTGCGTCGTATTGGGACGCAGCAATATTGTTGGCAAACCGATGGCTGCACTGATGATGCAGAAGGCTTATCCGGGAGACGCTACGGTGACCGTATGTCACAGCCGCTCAAAAGATCTGGTGAAAGAGTGCCGGGAAGCCGATATCATTATCGCTGCATTGGGACAACCCAATTTCGTAAAGGCGGAAATGGTGAAAGAAGGTGCCGTGGTCATTGACGTAGGTACCACCCGGGTGCCCGATGCCAGCAAGAAGTCCGGGTTCAAGCTCACAGGAGATGTGAAGTTTGACGAAGTATCCCCGAAGTGTTCGTTCATCACTCCCGTTCCGGGAGGAGTCGGCCCGATGACCATCGTGTCACTGATGAAAAATACATTGCTGGCAGGTAAGAAGGCGATCTATCAATAACCCACTCCTCCGTTTCCCTCTTCATAGAAGGGGAAACGGAGAATTTGCTTTTCAATACCTTAGTATCATGAATACGATATTTAAAACCACAGGCTTGTGCGTCTTTCTCTTCGCATGTACCCCATGGGCTGCCGCACAAAATTTTTCTATCGACTATCCCTCATATCAAAAAAGAAATACCGACGCACTTGAAATCAGCCGGATCGTCCGTAATGACACAGCTACCATTCTGTATATGGATGCTTACTCGCGCCCTAACTATTGGATACGGCTGGCTTCGGAGCTCTCTCTACACGGGGTGCAAAGCGGGAAGAAATACCCTGTCATCCGATCGCAAGGTTTCGAACTGGACAAGCAGGTATACATGCCGGCTTCGGGCAATGTGACGTTTACTCTGCAATTTGCCCCTATCGATCCGCAGGACCGGACGATAGACTTTGTAGAAAGCAACAATGAAGAAGACTTCCGGATCGAGGGAATTTGCCTTGACGCATCTGTCCCCAAAAAGAAAGTACACTGCCACCTAGCCGGCAAAATGGCAAACCGGCCACAAACCAGTCGCCTGATACTTATAGAAAGCAACAAGAATACACGCGGTACCCCGTGGATTTCGATACCGGTGCGCAACGGTGTCTTTGAGTACGACTTCTATACCGACCACGAAAAGGCTTACGAACTTATTTGCTGGGACGACCTGTTAAACGGTTGCTGGTATCCGGTCACTTTCTTTGCAGAAAATGGAACGGTATCTTTCACCATATCTGCCATAGACGCACGCCCACCCTATCGCATAGAGACCCTCAACCCACTGACGACGGCCCTCCGGCTATTTGAAGCGGAAGGGGAGGATAAGTTCAGTTTCGATGAACTCAACGCACGAAGAGATACGCTCGAAAAATACGGACGTTTTGAAAGTGAAGCCATGCAAGCACTCTGGAAAAAATTCGATCAGGTGAAAGACAATCTCGAAGAAAGAAACAAGCTTTTCAGAGAAAGAGACCGCCTGGAAGAAAGTGGCGAAGCATTCACAGAAGAAGCAAAAGCACTTATAAAGGAAAGGGAACAACTCTTTCGGAAAAAAGTAATTTGGGAAACGGAACAAGCCTCGCAACACCCTTCGCTGGTGGGACTATTTATCCTGAAAATGAAGGTGGAGAACGCACGGAAAGATGAAGACGTCATCCCCTATCTGGAAGTATTTCAAAAAGTGTATGCCTCCCGCTATCCCGAACATCCCTATACCCGGGAAATGCAAATGTTTATCGACAATAACCAACCCAAGACGGGAAACCGTTTCATCGACTTCTCCGCTCCCGACCTGAATGGTAACATGGTTCAGTTGTCCGAACAGATACGGGGAAAAGTGGCTCTGATCGACCTATGGGCTTCCTGGTGCGGTCCGTGCCGTACGACCTCCAAGCAATTGATTCCCATCTACGAAAAATACAAAGACCGTGGATTCACCGTCATCGGCGTCGCACGCGAGCAGAACAGCGATATCCGTATGAGAGAAGCCATACGGAAAGACGGTTATCCCTGGCTGAACCTTATCGAGCTGAATGATGTTCAACAGATCTGGTCAAAATACCGGATACCGAACGCTGCCGGCGGAACTTTCCTCGTGAACGCCCAAGGAATCATTCTTGCCGTGAACCCTACAGCCGAAGAGGTGGAACGTATTCTCCAGAAAGAACTTTAATATCGGTAATTTATGAAACATCTGATTCTTCTTTTTCTCTTTTTTTGCTCTGTATCTTGCAGTAGCAACGCGCAAGAGCAACCTGTCCCTACCTCATCGGCCGACACAATACCCGCACAGAAGATCACCCTCCTCTTTGCAGGCGACCTGATGCAGCATCAGGCACAGATAGACGCAGCCCGGACAGCAACCGGGTACGACTATACAGACTACTTTAAACTGATAAAAGAAGAAATCGGCAAAGCAGACATCGCCATCGGAAATCTGGAGGTAACCCTCGGTGGAAAGCCCTATCGGGGGTATCCGGCCTTCAGTGCCCCCGATGAATATCTGACCGCAATCAAAGATGCCGGCTTCAACGTATTGATAACAGCCAACAATCATTGCCTCGACCGAGGCAAAAAAGGGTTGGAAAGAACCATCCTGATGTTGGATTCCCTACAGATTCCGTATGCCGGCACCTACACCGACAGCACAGCCCGTGCCTCGCGGTATCCGCTCTTGGAACAGAATGGCTTCCGCATTGTCCTGCTCAATTATACATATGGCACTAACGGCATCAAGGTATCTGCCCCCAACATCGTCAATTATATCGATAAGGATATCATGGCCCGGGACATCGAAACTGCCAAAGCATTGAACCCGGATGCATTGATTGCATGTATGCACTGGGGCATCGAATACCAATCGCTGCCCAACAAGGAACAAACATCTCTTGCCGACTGGTTGCTTAGCCGGGGAGTCACCCATGTGATCGGCTCCCATCCACACGTGGTACAGCCCATGGAGTTGCGAACCGATACGCTCAGCGGACAGCAAAATGTGGTGCTTTACTCTTTAGGCAATTTTATTTCGAACATGTCTGCCCGCAAAACAGATGGGGGACTGCTCTTTAAACTCGAATTAACGAAAGACAGTATAGGCACATCTGTCAGCAATTGCGGGTATAGTCTGATATGGACTGCACGCCCCACACTCTCCAAAAAGAAAAATTACGTTTTATACCCGGCAAGCATTCCGACAGACTCTTTATCGGCAGAAGAACGTAACCGCTTGAAAATCTTTATTAATGACACCCGGGAACTCTTCCGCAAGCATAACCACGGAATTAATGAATACATTTTTTGAAGAAAAAAGTTCGCAGAATGTTTGCAGATTCAAAAAGAATCGTTACCTTTGCATCGCATTTGAGAGAGATGCTAACATGGTGGCTGTAGTTCAGTTGGTTAGAGCGTCAGATTGTGGTTCTGAATG
>ERZ791631.1407-NODE-1407-length-14122-cov-3.119215_pt1 | contig 14122 bp, 10 predicted proteins | sample MGYA00509961_ERZ791631 | MGnify/ENA primary metagenome ERZ791631 (study PRJEB30046, sample SAMN00715248) | human gut metagenome | study: EMG produced TPA metagenomics assembly of the A metagenome-wide association study of gut microbiota in type 2... | reverse complement strand
TCGGTACGCCGACAATCGTTTTCACGCCTACTCGTTTCGCATATTCAAAACCACGATCTATTTCAGCCTCGCTCTTCATATAGATAGGACCGACAGCATATCCAGTCACACCATAAGAAGCGCATTTGTCATGGAAAGCCTTGATTTGATCGTCATTGCTATCCAACGGCAGGTGAAAATCCTTGATACAAAGATAATGAATATCCAGACGCTGCAAAGTTTTTAACGTAGTTTCCAAGTCAAAGTTTACAAATGTATACCCGGCCATACCCAAATGAAAAGGATTTACGGCCTTAGCAGCCTTAGGCTTCACGGGATCGGGCAATCCGGCCTTTGCTACGCTTGCCGTACCCAACAGGATAGCTCCTGCCAGCCCTTTCTTAAAAAAAGATCTTCTTGATTTCTCCATGATATTAACGCGTTATATATAAGTATATTATCATTCATCATACTAAACTTATCTCAGCCAAACGGAGGGTGGAAGATCGGAATGCGTTTTTCGTATGAGTGACCCGATCTTACATCAGACAGATATGCTGACAAAGAATAATCCGGCAGAACACGTCCCAATTCAAATTATTTATTCTAACTTTGTGGTTTAAAACAGAATAAATCTCAAACGTTATGGAACATCAACTGACGATTTACAACACTTTAGATAGAAAAAAAGAGCTGTTTGTGCCTTTGCACGCTCCGCATGTGGGTATGTATGTCTGCGGACCGACGGTATATGGCGATGCCCATTTGGGACATGCCCGTCCGTCCATCACGTTCGACGTACTTTTCCGTTATCTCACCCGGCTGGGTTATAAAGTGCGATACGTGCGTAACATTACCGACGTAGGCCACCTGGAACATGACGCAGATGAAGGCGAAGATAAGATTGCCAAGAAAGCCCGTCTGGAACAATTGGAACCCATGGAAGTAGTGCAATACTACCTGAACCGGTATCATAAAGCCATGGAGGCACTGAACGTACTTCCCCCCAGCATTGAGCCACATGCCTCGGGACATATCATCGAACAGATAGAATTGGTAAAAAAGATTCTGGATGCCGGCTATGCATACGAAAGCCAGGGTTCGGTATATTTCGATGTAGCCAAATACAATAAAGACTACCATTATGGCAAACTCTCGGGACGTAACCTAGACGATGTACTGAATACAACCCGCGAGCTGGACGGCCAGGAAGAAAAACACAATCCTGCCGACTTTGCTCTTTGGAAACGGGCACAACCGGAACATATCATGCGCTGGCCTTCACCATGGGGTGACGGTTTCCCCGGCTGGCATGCCGAGTGTACAGCTATGGGACGTAAGTATCTGGGCGAACACTTCGACATTCACGGAGGAGGCATGGACCTTATCTTCCCGCACCACGAATGTGAAATCGCACAGTCGGTAGCTTCACAGGGTGACGATATGGTTCACTACTGGATGCACAACAACATGATCACCATCAACGGCACCAAGATGGGCAAGAGTCTCGGAAACTTCATCACGCTGGATGAATTCTTCAGCGGCTCGCACAAATTGCTGACTCAGGCTTACAGCCCGATGACCATACGCTTCTTTATCTTGCAGGCACACTACCGCAGTCCGGTGGATTTCAGCAACGAAGCCTTGCAAGCAGCAGAAAAGGGACTGAGCCGACTGATGGAAGCAGTAGACAGTCTGGAAAAAATCACTCCCGCAGCTACTTCGAACGTCGATGTAAAAAGCTTGCGCACGAAGTGTTTTGAAGCAATGAACGATGACCTGAATACTCCGATTGTGATTTCACATCTCTTTGACGGAGCCAAGATGATCAATAATATCATTGCCGGCAACAACACCATTTCTGCCGATGACCTGAAAGACCTGAAAGAAGTATTCCATACATTCTGCTTCGATATCCTGGGTCTGAAAGAAGAAATCGGTTCGTCGGACGGACGTGAAGCCGCTTATGGAAAAGTGGTCGATATGTTGCTGGAACAACGTGTGAAGGCAAAAGCCAACAAAGACTGGGCAACCAGTGACTTGATCCGTAACGAACTGACTGCATTGGGATTCGAAATTAAAGATACTAAGGACGGATTTGAGTGGAAACTGAATAAATAAAAAGCTTCAGAAAGTTGTATTTAGAAAACATCACAGAGGATGCGGAGGGAACAAAGTAATAGCTTTGTATGCTCCGCATCCTCTGTGGCTAATTCAGAACAGATATAAAAATGACAGCACAAGAATTTTTCAAAAACGACCTGTTTGCCACCAATGCGGGTGTAGAGCTGATCGAGATACGAGAAGGATACAGCAAAGCAAAACTGGAAATAAAACCCGAACATCTGAATGCGGGACAACGGACACAGGGAGGCGCCATCTTTACTTTAGCCGATCTGGCACTTGCGGCAGCAGCTAACTCACATGGCACATTGGCCTTTTCGCTCTCTTCCAATATCACTTTCTTGCGCGCCAGCGGCCCCGGAGACACACTCTATGCCGAAGCACGCGAACGCTATACCGGACGCAGCACAGGTTATTATCAGATAGATGTAACCGATCAGGAAGGCAGACTGATAGCTACCTTCGAGTCGAGCGTATTCCGCAAAAAAGACGAAGTTCCGTTCACTTTGTGACAATAGAAGTCTGAGGATGTCGGTAACCACTGACACTCTTCAGGAATGCCTTGGCCGAACCAAAGTTAAGGTGCATATCCAGACGTACCGGAAGGTGATTCCGGTCGTCCGTCACATAGAACGTTATGACCTCTTTCTCCTTTCCCTTTTTATTATATTCCACGAGTGAGAATATCAGGCAGCGATAGGTAGTATCGTTCTCGGCAGTAATCTTCTTAATTCCCCGGTAAATCAGGGTCTGTTCTTCTACTCTACGCCCCGTCGCCATCGGGAACTGGATACGTTGACCGATGGTATATTCCTTTGGATCGAACGAACGGGCCTGCGCCAGAATAGTAAGCATATCATAGATACAACGATTGTCACTTTGCTCTGTCTCGGTGATACTCCCGTCTTTACGCACCCGTTTTTGATTGACATAACACATGCCCTCCCGAAACGAGAAACGGGCTTCATCGACGGTATAACGTTTTCCTTCTTCGGCTCCCTTCCGAAAATAGCGGGGTTCCAGCTTTTCAGTCATGACGCTTGTCAGCGTATCCCGCATCTTAAAGAAGAAGTCGGCCTCTTTACTGCTAATGGCCAATAAATTGACCCGATAGGCCGGCTCGGAGTGATAAGTCGTCGAGTTAGTAGTAAGGCTGGCAAGTCCCACTTTCTTCCAAATGAATTTCCAGTTGAAATAAAGTTCGTACATGACGTGCTCACCGGACTTAAACGCATCGTTCTTTGCTTCACACTGGGCATTGCCCGATGATGGGAAAGCAAAAAGCAGGGCGATAATAAGACATATCCACTCTTTCCGCCTAATTGCGGCGGCTACGGTTTGCGTTTTGACTATCTCGGGTCTTTTTCTTCTTGTCTTCATCTGGTTTCTGTTTTTTAAGTTCGTCCGGCTTTTGCTTATCCAGAGGCACAGCTGTCACATTCCAGTCCTGAGTAGCATCCCAGTTTGCTTTAAATTCAATAATATGCGGATAATAGTATACCATCTCAGGCTGTATGCCCTTCTCATAGTCACCGGCATCCCACACTCCGTTGCCATTGGTATCGTTTACCAACCGGGCTCCGTATTTGCCGGGATTCAGATAGTAAAACTCCGCTCTCCCGTCAATCACCGGACGCCTGCGAAGAACTTTATCCTGATTATCCAACAGTTCGACAAAAGCGATAGAATCTGCTCCGGTTATGTTGAGGAACACATTACCGTATTCTTCGATCTGACGAACCTTGAAGGCTTGCTTTATCTTATCGGTAAACAGCCCGTAAATGCCATGAAAAGCTGTGGAATCGACGGCAAATTCATACTCGCCTCCGGGTTCCCAATCATAATAGAGGTTATAGCGGCGCACATCGAGCGAATCATGTTCGAACTCAAAAGGAACGTCGGTCCATATCGTATCTACTTTCTGGCGAAGATGAATAGCCGCACTGTCAAAGCGGGCTACCGGTTCTTCAAAAGTCATGGTGATATAATCGAACACGTCCATAGACGAAGGAGCGTGTGTGTTTACCGACAAGAACTTAGTCGGTTCCGGCTCATCGTCTTTCTTCTTTTTCTTTTTAGGCTCTTCTTTCTTCACTTTCTTTGCGGCCAACCTTAGCGTATCCGTACGAGGAACTAATTGATTTAACGTATCAGTGTACAAATAGTTCAGGCTCAACGTAAGTGTATCTTGCTGATAAAGCAAAGAGTCGCGTATCCAATAATGAATAGTGTCGTTGCGGAATGTCTTTTCTATCACAAAAGCATCCTTCTCGTCGAAATTCAAGCCTTTCAACACAGGTAAAGAATCTGCCGGAGCCGAAAAATACAAAGAAAATTTATTCGGAGTAAGGCGTTCGCTCTTAACCAGGTATTGTGAAACAGAAGGCTTTTTAAATGAGCGAAGCACAATATTATCGGGCAGGAAGTAGGTATATTTCTGCTCAACAATCGTATCGATGGTCAGTGAATCGACCCAGGCAGTATCCTGGCGTATCCGCTCTTCGAAGCGGGGAATAATCAGCGAGTCATTGAAAGCCACCGCTTCACCTTTTTGGTTATAGAAGAAATTCTGATCGGCATCCATTAAACCGAAAATACGATATTTGCCCGGTGCAATCCCACGAATCGTGAAGTGTCCACGACTATCGGTACGAGCTACACGATCAAAAGGAAGTTTGGTAAAAGCGGAGTCGGCCAGATTGGCATGCAGACCGACCAGCATTCCTTTCACCGGTTCAAGATTGGCCGCATTCAGTACTGTACCGGCCACAGCCATAGAGTCGAGACGGTCGCCCGTAGAGAAAGAATAGAAGAAATTCTCCAAGGGATTCCCCTCATTATTATCCTGGATGGCATCACCAAAATCGAATGTATAAGTAGTATTGGGTTTCAATGTATCCTGCAGAGTGATGACCACCTTCTTCCCATTAGACTTAATTTCGGGCTGCTGCACCTGCGGAGGGGATATTACAATCTTCTCATTCGGCTTGTCAAGCTTGATAAATTCATCGAACTCAATGGAAAGTTTATTTTTATTGTGATGGAGTGCGCCGGGCGTGGGAGTACCGGAAATAAAACGCGGAGGAGTCTCATCATAAGGTCCTCCTTCAATACGGCCCACACTGGCACAAGAATACAGTGCGGCAGCTATGGCAACACCCCCCAACAACCTGCGGAAAAGCGGCTTCATTTTAGTATGGCGTTTACGTTCTAACATGCTGCAAAAATAAAGGTTATCTGCCAATTAGCGGTATGCTTTACAGTATTTTAATCAAAAAATGTCCTTTCGTTCTCATCTATGTATGAAACATAGTTAAAAAAGGAAGTGTTTCACACCTTATATACTAAGAAAAGAATATTTTTGCAGACGAAAACTGAATAGGAGTATTCAGTTTTCTTTTTCCAGCCTTATTTCTAAATCATGAATTACACACAAAAACGCCTTTCAAGAATCGAAAAAAAGAAGAATATAAAATTATACAGAGAACAAAAAAGAGTATGAAGAGTAGATTAGTATTATTGGCATGTTGCCTGGCACTGCTCAGCAGTTGCGGACAAGGCGACAAAGGAACGGGTAAAGCTCCCGAATTTGCAGTGATTGAGGCAAAGACCACCACTGCCAACTTGACAAACAGCTACCCTGCTACTATCAAGGGTAAACAAGATGTAGAAATCCGCCCGATGGTGAGTGGGTTCATCACAAAATTGCACGTGGATGAAGGCGCAACAGTGCGCAAAGGACAAGTGTTGTTCAGCATCGACCCCGTACAGTATCAGGCAGCCGTAAATTCGGCCAAAGCTGCTGTTGAAACAGCCAAAGCTGCCGTAAACACACAAGAACTGACTGTAAACAACAAACGTGAACTGAACAAGAAAAACATCATCAGTGACTACGATTTGCAAATGGCCGAAAACCAGCTGGCACAGACAAAGGCACAACTAGCACAAGCCAATGCCCAATTGGTCAATGCCAAGAACAACTTGTCATACACCAGTGTAACCAGCCCCAGTGACGGTGTAGTAGGTAGCATTCCCTACCGCGTGGGTAGCTTGGTTAGTCCTTCCGTAGCCAGCCCGCTGACTACCGTTGCCGACATCTCCGAAATGTACGCCTACTTCTCCATGACCGAACGCCAACTCTTGTCACAGATTCGTGAAGGCGGTAGCACCAAGGAAATTCTGGAAAAGATGCCGAATGTACAGTTGCAGCTCATCGACGGAACCATGTATGCCGACAGTGGCCGCGTGGAGACAATCAGCGGAGTCATTGACCAGACTACCGGTTCGGTAACCATGCGTGCCCTCTTCCCCAACAAGCACAACGTGCTGCGTAGTGGAAGCACCGGCAATGTGGTATTCCCCAACCCGCTGCATGATGTCATCATGATTCCACAGTCTGCCACTACCGAAATCCAGGACAAGCAGTTCGTATTCGTACTGCAACCGGACAACACGCTGAAAAATACCGAAGTTAAAGTGTTCAGCTTAGACGACGGCAAGTATTATTACGTGACGGAAGGTTTGAAAGCAGGCGAAAAAATCGTTATCGAAGGGGTACAGAACCTGAAGGACGGACAGTCCATCACGCCCATCACGCCTGCTGAAAAGGAAGCTGAATACCAGAAGGCCCTAAAAGACCAGAAAGAAGGCAATATTCAGACTGCGTTTCAATGAAAGAATGAAAAATAAAAAAATTCTTCAATTTTTAATTCCTTAATTGTTCATGAAATGAAATTAGATAGATTTATTAACCGTCCGGTACTATCAACGGTAATTTCCATCCTGATAGTAATCTTAGGAGTTATTGGTCTGGCTACCTTGCCTATCACCCAATACCCGGACATTGCACCTCCCACCGTATCGGTAAGTGCGACTTACCAAGGTGCCAATGCCCAAACGGTGCTTAACTCCGTTATCGCTCCGCTGGAGGACCAGATTAACGGTGTGGAAAATATGATGTATATGAGTTCGAGCGCCACCAACAGCGGTTCGGGCGACATCTCCATCTACTTCAAGCAAGGTACCGACCCCGATATGGCAGCGGTGAACGTACAGAACCGCGTTTCCATGGCGCAAGGCTTGCTGCCTGCCGAAGTTACCAAAATCGGTGTAACCACCCGTAAACGCCAGACTTCCATGTTGATGGTATTCTCCATCTATGATGAAAAAGACCAGTACAACATCGAGTTCCTGGAAAACTACGCCAACATCAACCTTATCCCTGAGGTGAAACGTGTCAACGGTGTGGGCGATGCCATGGTATTGGGACAAGACTACTCCATGCGTATCTGGCTGAAACCTGATGTAATGGCCCAATACAAACTTATCCCCAACGATGTGGTTGCCGCCTTGAGCGAACAGAACATCGAAGCGGCTCCCGGCCAGTTGGGTGAGCGCGGTAACCAAACCTACCAGTATACTCTGCGTTACAAAGGACGTCTGCAACAGACTACGGAGTTCGAGAACATTGTCATCAAGGCCTTGGAGAACGGTGAAATACTCCGTCTGAAGGATGTAGCAAATGTGGAACTGGGCCGTCTGTCATACGGATTCAACAATATGGTAAACGGACATAAAGCCGTGAGTTGTATCATTTTCCAGATGGCAGGCAGTAATGCCACGCAGACCATCTCGGATATCGAGGCCCTACTGGACGACTATTCCAGCAAACTGCCCGCCGGCTTGAAGATAAACATTGCACAGAGTGCCAACGACTTCCTCTTCGCTTCCATACATGAGGTAATCAAGACATTGATCGAGGCCTTTATCCTGGTGTTCATCGTAGTGTATATCTTCCTGCAGGATATGCGCTCCACGTTGATTCCCGCCATCGCCATTCCCGTGGCGTTGATTGCCACCTTCTTTGTATTGAAACTGATTGGCTTCAGTATCAACTTGCTGACCCTTTCGGCCATGGTGCTTGCCATTGCGATTGTGGTCGATGATGCCATCGTCGTCGTCGAGGGCGTCCATGCCAAGCTGGACCAGGGCTACAAATCGGCCCGTACAGCTTCCATCGACGCCATGAGTGAACTGGGTGGTGCCATCGTCTCCATTACGTTGGTGATGATGTCCGTATTCGTTCCCGTGAGCTTCATGGGAGGTACGGCAGGTACTTTCTACCGTCAGTTCGGTTTGACCATGGCGATTGCCATCGGTTTCTCGGCTCTGAACGCCCTGACCCTGAGTCCTGCGCTGTGTGCCATCTTCCTGAAACCTCACAACGGCGGACACGAAAGTCTGAAAGAGCGTGTAGGCGTTGCCGCCAAGGAAGCCCGCAAGATTATGATTGCACGTTATGCCGACTCTATAGGCCGGTTGATGCGTCCCGGCATTACACTGCTCTTCGTGACGGTAGCTATCCTGGGCATGATTTTCGGTCTGTTCAGCTTCAGCGAACACCCCATTCTGTGTAGCTTGATGATTATCATCAGTGTGCTGGCGTTGGCAGGTATGACTACCGACAAGTTCAAACAATCCTTCAATGACTCATACAACGGTATCCTGGGCAAGTATAAGAAACAAGTGCTGTTCTTCATCCAGAAACGCTGGATATCGGCAGGACTGGTTATCGGCTCTATTGTACTGTTGGGCGTATTCATGCAGATAACCCCGACCGGTATGGTGCCCAACGAAGACACCGGTACCATCATGGGCGCTGTGACACTGCCTCCGGGCACTTCACAAGAACGCGCACAAGAGATTTTGAACCGTGTGGACAGCTTGGTTGCTGCAGACCCTGCCGTACAGTCACGTACCGTTATCTCAGGTTATAGCTTCTTGGGCGGTCAAGGCCCCTCCTACGGTTCACTCATCATCAAGCTGAAGAACTGGGAAGAACGTTCCACGATGCAGAACTCCACGATTGTGTACGCCACCTTGTACATGCGCGCCCAAAAGATTATCAAGGAAGCGCAGGTATTGTTCTTCGCGCCACCTATGATTCCGGGTTACTCGGCTTCAAGCGACATCGAGTTGAACATGCAGGACAAGACGGGTGGTGATTTGAACCACTTCTTCGACGTGGTGAACAACTATACTGCTGCCCTGGAAGCGCGTCCGGAAATCAACTCCGCCAAGACCTCCTTCAACCCCCACTTCCCGCAATACCAGCTGGACATTGATGCTGCCGCTTGTAAGAAAGCAGGCATCAGCCCCAATGATATCTTGACTACCTTGCAGGGATATTACGGTGGTTTGTATGCTTCCAACTTCAACAGCTTCGGTAAGATGTACCGCGTAATGGTACAAGCCGAACCTGATGCTACCAAGAATATGGAAACACTGCAAAGCATCAAGGTGCGCAACGGCAACGAGATGGCACCTATCACGCAGTTCATCTCCATCAAGAAAGTATATGGTCCTGACGTCATCAGCCGTTTCAACCTCTACACCTCCATGAAGGTGATGGTGGCTCCCGCATCAGGCTACACTTCCGGTCAGGCTCTGCAAGCCATTGCCGAAGTGGCGCAGGAAAACCTGCCTGCCGGTTTCGGTTATGAGTTGGGAGGTATGGCGCGTGAAGAGGCCGAAACGAGTGGCAGCACTACGGGACTCATCTTCATATTGTGCTTCGTATTCGTTTATCTGTTGCTGAGTGCCCAGTACGAAAGCTACATCCTGCCTTTATCCGTATTGCTGTCCGTGCCGTTCGGTCTGCTGGGTAGCTTCCTCTTTGTAGGCGGTATAGGCGCATTGGGCAGCATCCCGGCACTGAAAATGATTCTGGGTACGATGTCCAATGACATCTATATGCAGATTGCCCTCATCATGTTGATGGGTCTGTTGGCCAAGAATGCCATCTTGATTGTAGAGTTTGCCCTCGAACGCCGCAGAATGGGTATGAGTATCACCTGGGCAGCCGTATTGGGGGCCGCAGCCCGTCTGCGTCCTATCTTGATGACGTCGTTGGCAATGATTGTCGGTCTGCTCCCGCTGATGTTTGCTTCCGGTGCGGGTGCCAACGGTAACCGTACGCTGGGTACGTCTGCCATCGGCGGTATGTTAATCGGTATGATTCTGCAAATCTTCATAGTGCCCGCACTGTTCGTGGCATTCCAGTACCTGCAGGAGAAATTCAAGCCGATGGAATGGGAAGATGTGGACAACTCGGATGCAGAACCGGAGATTGAACAATATACAAAATAGTGATTAACGATTAGCGATTATGAAGAAAATAATATGCCTGATGTGCGCAACTGCTTTATTGAGCAGTTGCCACATCTACAAATCATACGACAGACCCGAAGACATAACAACTGCCGGACTGTATCGCGACACGGCGTCCGTGAACGATACATTAGCCGCAGATACGGCCAACTTCGGTAATCTGCCTTGGAGAGAAGTGTTCACAGACCCACAGCTGCAGACACTTATCGAGCAAGCACTCACCAACAACGGTGACCTGCGCAGTGCCGCCTTGAACGTGAAACAAGCACAAGCCGCACTGATGTCTGCCCGCCTTGCCTATGCTCCGATGCTTGCCTTGTCTCCTCAAGGAACCGTCAGCAGCTGGGACAAGGGAAAGGCTACACAAATCTACTCCCTGCCCGTCACCGCAAGCTGGCAAGTCGACCTCTTCGGTCAACTGCTGAACCCGAAGCGACAAGCAAAGGTTAGCTTGAAGCAGACGCAATTCTACGAACAAGCCGTTCAGACGCAAGTCATCGCCGGCGTAGCCAACATGTACTACACCCTGCTGATGCTGGACCGCCAACTGCAAATCACCGAAGGCACCGTCGAGATTCTGAAAAAGAACCTGGAGACCGTGCAAGCCATGAAAGATGCAGGCATCTACGGAACCACTTCTGCTGCCGTAGAGCAGAGCCGCACTGCCTACGCTCAAGTCATGGCATCACTGCCCGACATACGCCAGAGCATACGCGAAACCGAAAACGCCCTCTGCCTGATGTTGCACCAACCGGCACAGAGCATCGCACGCGGTGTACTGGAAGAGCAACAGCTGCCTACGGAATTTTCAGTAGGTATCCCCTTGCAGTTGCTATCCAACCGTCCGGACGTGAAAGCTGCCGAGATGTCACTGGCTGCCAGCTACTATAATACCAACAGCGCCCGTGCCGCTTTCTACCCGCAGATTACATTGAGCGGTTCGGGAGGCTGGACCAATAACTCCGGTGCAGGTATCGTCAACCCGGGCAAACTGCTGGCTTCCGCCATCGGTTCGCTGACGCAACCCTTGTTCTATCGCGGTGCCAACATTGCCCGTCTGAAACAAGCCAAGGCACAAGAGGAGCAGGCTAAGATTCAGTTCCAAACCGCCCTGCTGAATGCCGGAAATGAAGTGAGCAACGCCCTGCACCTGTATCAAATGGAGAAGGATAAAGCCGTTTCACGCACTATTCAAGTAAATTCTGCCCGCCAAGCTGCCTCAGATACAAAAGAATTGTTTAACTTAGGCACGTCGACCTATCTGGAAGTCTTGTCTGCCGAGCAGTCTTACCTCAGCGCACAGCTTGCAGAAGTATCCGACACCTTCAGCAGCATGCAGGCAGTCATCAGTCTGTATCAAGCGCTTGGAGGAGGAAGAGAATAAAATGAGCGATAAGTGATTAGTGATTAGCGATTAATGAAATAGTAAATCCTAATCACTAACCATTTATCACTAATCATTAATCATTAATCGCTAATTACTATGATAAGTCCGTTAGCTTATGTAGATTCTGCCGCAAAAATCGGCAAGAATGTAACCATCCAGCCCTTTGCTTTTATCGAAGGGAACGTGGAAATCGGTGATGACTGTATTATTATGTCGGGTGCAAAAATTCTGCACGGTACCCGCATGGGAAAAGGGAACAAGGTGCATCACAATGCCGTTCTGGGTGCCGAACCGCAAGACTTCCACTATACGGGAGAGAGCAGTATGCTGATTATCGGTGATAATAACGACATCCGCGAGAACGTGGTTGTCAGCCGTGCTACCCATGCAGGAAGCGCTACCCGCATCGGTAATGAGAACTACCTGATGGATGGTGTACACCTCTGCCACGACGTGCAGATAGGCAACCATTGTGTACTGGGTATCAAGACTACCGTAGCCGGAGAATGTCAGATAGACGACTGCACCATTCTGAGCAGCAACGTCATTCTGCACCAATACTGCCACATTGGAAGTTGGGTACTGATTCAAGCTGGCTGCCGCATATCAAAGGATGTGCCGCCCTATATCATCATGAACGGTAATCCGGCAGAATACCACGGTATCAACGCTGCTGTGCTTCAACACAAACACCAGGTGACCGAACGTGTATTGCGCCATATCGTAAATGCCTACCGTCTGGTATACCAGGGAAACTTCAGCGTGCAGGATGCCTTGCAGAAGATTGAAGACCAAGTACCGATGAGTGACGAGATACACAATATCATCAATTTCATCAAGAATTCCAAAGGAATCGTGAAGTAAACACCCTTCTTCGGGCACGAATCACGCAGACAATACGGATGAATAAATTCTTTTCTGTAAGTCTGCGTAGTTCGTGCCCTTTTCTATATTCCTCTACAATAGTTCCTGCATTATCTTTTACTATTTTTTGATGCACATTCATTCCAGGCAGTATGCTAAGTAAAACAAACTGTTTCCTTTAACTAAACATTTTGTTTCCTTATAGAGAACACTTTGTTTCCCTTAACAAAACAGTTCGTTCCATTATATGAAAACAAAGTGTTTTTCTATACTGAAACAAAGTGTTCTCTAATGCTGGAACAAACTGTTCAGTGTTGTGAACTAACGGATTAAGTATATAAAGGGTATTTATTATACTGTTTCTGTAGACAATGGTCTGTCTTGTCCTATAAAAGACGGGGAAAGAAGCAGGAAGCAACCGGGTACGCTCGGAAGGGTGAGGGTAAAATTTGCCCTCACCCTTTTTATTTGCTCTCACTCACCCTTGAAAGGGCGATGAATAGGGAGTTTCAGAAAAGCGGTGATAGTGGTGAGGGCAGGTTGAGTAATTTTTTGTTCTACTACTACTCGAAATGCAGGGTACCGAAGAACTCCGGGCAATGGAAGTTCGGCTTCTCCAGACCTATCGGATTCCAGGAAAGGAAATGGGGAGTCTGGAGCTTGTCACCGCATTTATAAAAATTGGCACGGAGCGTCTTTCCATCCAACGAAGTGATGTCATGCAGGAAGAAAGCGGAATAAGGGATGACCAGGGCCATTTCCCAGGCACACTCACCTACTCTTTCGTCGAAAGCCTCACGTCCCAAAGAAGCCCAACGCTGTACTTTATCGAGCACCTCTTGCGGGGCATGCTGGCGGTTTCCACGTCCGGCACCCGCACCGATAAGCAGCGTTCCGGCACAATTACACTCCATATTGTAGTACACTCCGTCACCGGCAGGCACAGAGAAGAACTCTACACAAGCATCTTACCAGACCGGACCGTTATCGTGTCCTGCCACTGCGCGTACACTCGCTTCCCTTACCTTGAAATGCAGCAGAATGGCATCTTCCGTATGCGCTATGCGGAACTCCACATCGGGAGCATAAGGAAAAGCAGCCCAATTCACTGTGTTTACGGGCTGAAACGCCACCTTCTCTTCATCCATAAGAGCCGGAACCGACTCTACCGGTATATTGGCCACACTTACTTTCTTTACATTCAATTCTTTCATTTTACTATTTTGGGGATTAATTGCAGACAGCGGCAGGACGCAAAGGAGTGCCGCCATCATCATCAGATACTTTTTCAGATACATGAGTCAATGAACTTTTTCATCTCCGGTGTATGTTCCTCCACACTCTGCAACAGTTTGAACTGAGCCTTGGTACGCACAAGATTGTGCTCCGGATACTGGATTTTATAATAAGTATCACCGTTGATATAATCTGCCAGGAAGCGTACGCACTGCATGTATGGGAACAAGGCAGCCGCATAAGGCAGATTCTCAATCTCTATCGGCAACAGGAAGGACTTGCCCGATTCCAGATAGCCCTTGGTAAATGCCCGGAATATTTCCATATTGAAGTTCACATTATCCGGATTCTTGTCGTCTTCCA
>ERZ791631.1403-NODE-1403-length-14171-cov-2.499787_pt1 | contig 14171 bp, 8 predicted proteins | sample MGYA00509961_ERZ791631 | MGnify/ENA primary metagenome ERZ791631 (study PRJEB30046, sample SAMN00715248) | human gut metagenome | study: EMG produced TPA metagenomics assembly of the A metagenome-wide association study of gut microbiota in type 2... | reverse complement strand
CAAGATGATACGGCGGTCCTTTTCCAGCTGCGTTTCACCCGGACCGCGAAGTCCCACGGAACCTTTACCTCCACCGGCACCGGAGCCACCACCCTGGCGTTCCAAGTGGGTCCACAAACGTTGCAGACGGGGGAGCATGTACTTATACTGCGCCAGCTCCACCTGCGTTTTTGCATTGGCAGTCTGGGCACGCATGGCAAAGATATCGAGAATCAGGGACGTACGGTCCAGTATCTTGATTTTGAGTTCAGCTTCTATATTGCGTATCTGCTTGGCGGAGAGTTCATCATCAAAAATCACCATGCCGATTTCGCGTTCGGCTTCTTCTTCATTCCGGATATACTCTTTAATTTCTTCCAGCTTGCCCTTGCCGACATAAGTCACGGAATGCGCTGCATCCAGCTTTTGGGTAAACCGCTTCACTACTTCCGCCCCGGCTGTCTCAGCCAAGAATGCCAGCTCGTCCAGGTATTCGTTCGTCTTTCGCTCATCCTGCGTTTTAGTGATGAGACCTACCAATACCGCTGTTTCTGCCTGCACTTCGGAAATTACAAATTCTTTCATAGTTTCTATACCTTATTATATATATGTATTGTTGGTTCGGGCAGCAAATATAAATAATTTTGGCGGAAGCGCCTTAAAAAGCGGAATAAAATAAAAACAGACACAATAGAAAAATGGCATGTAAAATGAAGTCGAACTTCATCTTACATGCCATTTCAAATTACATATTATCTAATTGCCAGGATAATCAAAACCCTTCCGGCATCTCCAGCGTTTCCGTGAATCCCTGATACAGTACTCCCCATTTACCACCGTCAAGCACTACTAAGCCCTGCATCGGGAAAGACAACACGTTCCCTTTACGCTCCATACCTGCAGCTGCAAAATATAGCATACCATAGTCCGTCTTGTCATAACCAGTAGGTTGAGGATCCCAACCTATCAGTTCTTGATTGTCATCGCTTAACGTAAACATGATGGGATATCCTTTCGTAATGCAATCTTCCAGCTTATAGATATTAGCCTCTTTAGCCTTCAGTACAGGTTGATCCCAACCCTCGCCAAATAATTGAGATGCATAGTAGCCTGTACCTATATTGAGCCAAGTATAGTCACGCTTTATATTGACCGTCACCTTAGGTGAACCATAAACGTAGGAATCTTCTTCAGGAATGGTAATAGTATAAGATGCAGTAGTACCCACAGCTATGTCAAACGCAATCTTTACTTCTTTGAGTGCTTCACCGGCAGCAAAATCAACCGTTGTCGGCACTGTTACGTTCTCCGCATCTGTAGTCAAGCGAATAGATGCAGCCGCATCTGTTTTCTGACGGCCGATTTTGACCACAAAAACCTGTTCATCATTCGGATAATAAGTCAAATCAGTGTTATCAGTATAAATATAAGCTTGTACACCCTCGGTAGGAACCGGAGAAGGCTCCCACTCCACACCGTCTGAACAAGCCGTCATAGCCAAACCGCATACGGCCAAGCCCAAAAACAATTTATTGAATATCTTATTCATATACAAATTCTATTAAAAGTTAGTTCATTGGTTAATTGTTACCCGGTGCAAACTCCCCTATCGGAGTAGGACGTTTAGCAATAGCACCGGACGGGTCCGGATTGTTCATTCCCTGAAGGGCAGTATTTGAATCGACCTCGGTCTTAGGAATCATCAATGTCCAGTTGGGCTTCACACCTTTACAGTTTATCTTGAAGATATCTTCTATAAAGTTGGTACCCTCATAATTCTGAATGACATCCGGTTTCAGACGTTTAGCCGTGGGGAATGCGATTCCCTCACCCCAGAACTCGATACGCATCTGCTTCAACACCTCAAGTTGGAAATTACGCAAATCACCCGTACTGAAATTGTAATTGCTCTGGCGGTACTGCTTCATAAAGTTATTCAACAACTGTACGCCTGCTGCCACATTCTGGCTGGCACCTACTGCTTCAGCCTCTATGAGATACATCTCTTCCACACGCATCACGGGAATATCTGCAGCCGCACCCACAGAATAAGTGTTATAGTCACCACCCACGGGGCGGAACTTCAATGACATATAATCCGGTTGTTCATCCAGCCATGCATTGCCTCTCACTGACTGGTAAGCGTAAGTACTTCTGTCCGGGTCAAGGTAAGAATATTTGCGGAAATCGGTAGCAGGAATCGCGTCATAAAGTGAACGTGCCATCTGGAGCTTAGACAAAGAAGCATATCCCCAATCCGCTTCATTGGAAATGTGACCAATGAAATTAGCAAGATTACCCATATTGGAAGCCGTGGGGTGAAGGTACCACATCCATGCAGAAGTAGCCGTATTGAAACCGGTAGTGGGATTATGCCACTGTGATTCGCTCATAGGTGTTGCTCCCGACTTATCAATAGCCTTGCGGGCATACTCGGCAGCTTTAGCAAACTGACCATCCCACATATATACTTTGGCCTTCAGACCATATACGACCGCCAAGTCAGGGAAGTTCTTACTGACAGGTGTATAAGACTCCAAACCTATCTCTGCCTTGTCAAGGTCGGCAAGAATGAAATTCACCAATTCTTCGTGGGTCGCACGCGGATTGCTCTTCGCAATGTCGTTAGTTGTTGCCTCAGTCACGATGGGCACCGTCAGCCCCAGTACCTTGCTACAATCGGTATAGATGTTTTCTACCGGTTCGAAAAGTACCATCAGCGTATAATAGTCCAATGCACGGAAAGCATGGGCTATACTTCCAAGCCCACGCATTTCATCGGTAATTGTGGGATCAGTCACATCAACGGCCGCAATCACGTCATTGGCCGATTTAACGAACTTATATAGGGTGAAGTAAGGCAAATATGAATAATAGCCGGTGTCGTTCATACCATTATTGGCATTGAAGCGCCACCACCAGTCATATCCGTAATCCGTAGCCACGACATCACCCAGCAGTTCTGTCTGGGCCAACATCAATGAGGGATAAGCAAGGTCGGTCTCATGTGTTTGCTTACCGTACACTAGATAGCCTTGTACCATTTGCGATGGCAAGCCATTAAGCGAAGCCTCAATCGCTGTTGCCGATGCACCAATCTGATCGGAGGTCGCTGTAGAATCTTCGGGGAAAACCTCTTCTATACAGCCGGTCAATACCGTGGCCGATACGACCATAACCGAAAATAGTTTGAATATATTCTTCTTCATAATCATTGTAATCTATATATTAGGTTTAGAACTCAAATGACACACCACCGGAGATGGTACGCATCGGTGAATAGAAAGTAGCATTGGTTGTCTCGTCGTATGACTGACGTGGGTCGAACCCTTTACGTTTAGACCAATAGAAAACATTTTCTGCCGACATATACACGCGCAATGAGTTGATGGCCAACTTTCTTGTCCACTTGGAAGGTAACGTGTAGCCCACATTAATATTCTGGATATTCAAGAAGCTCGCATTTGTCAAGAAGCGCGTAGACATTGCCCCTGAATATTGGTCGTTCATCTGGAAACGAGGGATATTAGTATTTGTGTTCTCAGGAGTCCATGAGTTCAGCAAATCCTTATGGTAGTTGTAACCAGCCGTACCATAAGGTGACGACATAAAGTAAGCATACGTACCATCATATTGCTTACCACCAATCTGGTAAGTGAAGTTTATGCCGAAGTCCACGCCATATACTTTCAGTTTGGTACCGAAACCACCATACACCTTAGGTATTGAGCTTTCCTCTGTGATGTAATAGTCAGCCTGAGCATGATTCGTAGTCGTTTCACGTCCGGTGATATTGCCGGCCTCGTCCTTGACATTCTTATAGAACAAAGACTCACCCTTTTCATTCACTCCGGCATACTCCTTCAAGCGCCATGTAAACATAGACAAATCCTCACCAATGAAGAAGCTTCCGTTAGAATAGCCCTTATATCCTTTTCCATCAGCTGTATACTCAGTAGTAATCAACTTATCAGGATCAAGCATCGTAATACGGTTCTTCAAGGTTGAAATGTTCACATTCACATCCCACGTAAAGTTACGTGTATCGAAGATATTCACATTGAAGTCCATTTCCACACCACTATTGACCATGTTACCAACGTTGTCCATATAGGAAGCATAACCCAATGATGGAGCCACGGTAAATGAGAACAACATATCCGAAGTCTTACGTCTGTAGTACTCGATACTACCGGTCACACGGTTCCACAACTGGAACTCTGCACCGATATTGAAGTTAGTGTTGGTTTCCCAAGTGATGTCTTTAGTGCCCTTAGATTTAAATGAAGTACCAAGGCTGTTGTTAGAGTTGATAATGTTAAATCTATCCGTATAGAGGAAGTCACCGATATTGTCATTACCTTGTGAACCAATAGAAGCCTTCAGCTTCAGTTCCTGCACCCATGAAGCATCAAACCAGCTTTCTTTGTTGATAAGCCACGCACCGCCTACCGACCAGAATGTACCCCAGCGATGGTCCGGATGGAAACGGCTGGAAGCATCACGACGCAAAGAAGCCGAGCCGAAGATGCGTTCGTCATAATTGTATTGCAAACGGCCGAAGAAACCTTCATTGTTACGACGCTCTTTAGGAAGAAGCACCTTGTCCGTCGATAATGGCACCATCCAATTCCTTATTGCCTTGAGAGAACATCTGCGACTTGCTAGCCCCAAGTTCATAGTAGCGATAATCATAATATTCGTGACCTAAAAGAATATCGAAGTTATTGTCGCCAAACGAACGGGCATAAGAAACAAGTTGTTGCAGGTTGTAATCGTAAGTACGTGTATGATACTTACTCACTGTACCGCCAGTGGAGTCGAACTGCCCATAGTAAGGATTGTAAACGTAACTATGACGTGTCTCATCCAAGTTGAAAGCACCATTGAATGTCACCTTCAGGCCTTCTATAGGAGTTATATCTACAAAGGCGTTGCCGTTAATGGCATTTCCTTCAGAGTTTCTGGTATTTAGTTTATTGTCTAGAATAGGGTTGGCATCAGCAATGAAAGGACGCTGCATACCTGCATTGATACCACTACCGTAGTCCATCATTCCAATACCATTATTATCCACCATGATGCTGCCGTCAGCATTGCGCACGTAGGCGGGATAGATGGGAGCCATTTGGGTAACAAACGCCCATATATTACCGGTAGACGAACTGGTACCATTGTTACTCAACGAGTTGGAATCAAAACGTGCATATCCCATATTACCACCAATCTTCAACCACTTCTTTGCCTGATAGTCGGCTTTCAAACGGCCTGTCAAACGTTTCAGGTCAGAGCCTTCAGTGATACCCTCATTTCCAAGATAACCTAAAGAAACATAGAAAGAGGACTTTTCATTGGCTGCGCTCACCGAGAAGTTGTATTCCTGACGCAGACCGGTACGCATTCCCACATCTTCCCAATCATCCGGAGTCAGCAGATAGTCACGTCCTTTATAATTCACAACTCTACCCAATGTGGCGTTGGGATTAAGTTTACCGTTCTGACCGATGAGGAATTGCCCATCGGGAACTGTATATACATTGTATCCCAATCCACCGTTGGAGCCAAACAGATTCTTGTTTGCCTCAAGCCATGCAGCTTGGTCATTCATTCCCGTTGACTTATAATAATTGTTCATGGCACGATAATGCATCTCGTAGTACATGCCAGGATTGTCAATCACTTCATATTTCTGCAACGCTCGAGTGTTAGCACCCCACTTAGCATCAAAAGTCACCTTAGCCTCTCCCGACATATTGGCCCTTTTGGTAGTGATGATAATTACACCATTAGCACCACGAGCACCGTAAAGTGCATTCGAAGCTGCATCCTTCAATACTGTCATTGACTCAACGTCGTTAGGATTGATATTATTAATATCACCGCTATAAGGAGCGCCGTCCACAATAATCAGAGGGTCATTCTTTGCATTGATTGAGCTAAAACCACGAATCTTGATGGATGACTTTGAACCCGGAGCACCGTCATTGGAAGTCAGTGTCACACCCGGCACAGCACCTGCCAAGGCATCAGTAACATTCGTCACTTGCGACTGCTCCAGCTTTTCGGTACCAACCACCTTAGCCGAACCCGTAAATGCAGACTTCTTTGCTGTACCGAAAGCAACCACCATTACCTCATCAAGCATCTCAGTATCAGACTTCATCACCACTTTTAAGCTGGGTTTTATTGCCACTTCTTGGGTCTGCATACCAATATAAGAAATCACCAGAGTTTTCGCGGAACTACAATATGTGTATCTTGTTGGTAATAAAGGATGTACAATAATTCAAGAAAGTTTCAAAAGGAAGTGTTCCCCTTTGGGAGATACTCTATACATGTTCACTATACATGACAATCTACTTATATGATACTATTTGTAATAGTAATGTGCTGATTTATAATAGTCTGATTCTGTACTAATATGTTATAATCATAACGTTAGGATTTCTTTTTTTTTAAGAATGAATGCTTATGTCAACATCTATCGTTTAGTTGTTTTTTGTCAATTATTTACTTGTATTGTTTGTTACATCCATGAAAACGTAAAGCATTATATAAAATATTATTGAAATTATAAAGGTTACATAGATACCATCTTACCCATTTATCCATTTTATGCATAGAACACTATGCAATTGTCCTTATTTTAAATGGAGATATCCGTTTGTTTATTCCAAATACAAAAGTAATTGAAGTAAAGAACTCTGTAACTGCGAAAAACTACTATTGGAAGTATGTCAAAAATGTAAACCTGCCCTTTTCGGATGGAAAAACGATTGTTCAGTCAAGGTTTAGTTCTTTAATTCCCCAAAGATTTATGTAGTAAACAATGTTTTTGGTTTCTTGTTTGGGATTATATTTTTCTGATGAGGAATACCTATTATGAGAAAATATAGTCTACATGAAATTACGTCGCTTGGGTGGAGATATTTTTATCATAATTAGGAAATGCGGAATATGCTTTTGTGACCCACTCTAGCTCTCATATCGTGCGGGCAATCCAGGTTTGCTGCTTATTGAAGAAAGGATACTCCTATTGTTTCAGTTCTTCTCCATAAAGTTTACGCAGCATGATACGTGCAGGTACACTTTTAATTTCTCCATTGGGCAAGCCTTGTATAATGCATTCATTGCGCAATGCTTTTTCTTCAAGCATACGACGTTCGGCTAATGCCAAACCGAAATGTAACTTTTCGCTCAGTTCTTTTCGTTCATTCTCTGACATAACTTTGTATTTTATTAAATCGTTCAATGTGATGTATATGCATTTCCATTCCTCGTCCACCTTCAGCAACAATTATACGGGGTGTTTCGCTATTATCTGCCAATAGCCAATAGTCCACACAGGGCATATAAATATTGAAAAAGTTATTGATACCTGCTTGATAACGCCGAATCACAACCTCTTTGGGAATGTCGTGCCCACCATTACGTACACGTTGGGCTACACGCTGAATAGCCAAGTCGGGCGAACTCAACCAGAAATATATTAAATTGACTTTATATCCTTGCTCTTGCGCACGATGGACAAGGCGGGTGTAAGTTCTTGTGGCAAGTGTGGTTTCTATAGAAAAGTTTTGTTGATTTTTCAGCAATTCATTGATTCTTTGCAACATCAACCGTCCGGCTTCAATGGCCATACTTTCGGGATTAAAAGGAGATAATCCACGAGCTATTTCATCTGCATTAACAAACTCCTTGCATTCCAGAACATCCGGTAGCACAGTGTAAGATGCCGTAGTCTTACCAGCACCATTACAACCACTAATGATGTAGAGCTGTTTTTTAGAATCCATATTCATGCATTTATCTAATTGCAAACATACGATATTTTTATAAGATTATGGATAATTGATAGTTATTGTTTTTTAAAAGTTGATTGTTCCGCAGGTATGAGAAGTACAGGACTCTTTTGAGAACTCCACATTTCTCACATATCATCTATCCTTATTTTCTTCTTGATGAAATATCTGTTTACCAAAGTACGTTTTACGAATTGAGGTGGAGCAAAGTACTTGCCTTTCCCACTTGCGCTATATAGATAGCCCTCCCCTCTAGTGATCATTGATGAATACCAAATGGCAGGCAAATATCCTGAGAATAGTGTGGAAACGCTTTTATTGTTCTCCTCTAATAACAGAGGGAATGCTTTATAGCATCCCCTCTCTCAAAAAACACTTTATTTATAGAATAATTCCGGTAGAATTATTTTCCTCCAAGATTCAACTCATCGTTGTAATCAGTTTCATTCAAAGGTACATCCCATGTCCATTTGTTGACACCGGAGGCAGGAATGGTTTTTGCAACGGAAATGTGAGCATTACCACCTTCGGCAAAACTGTGACGGACTATGTCGCGGTTCCATCTCTTGTAGTCGCTCCATGCAAAACCTTCACCCCAGAGTTCCAATTCGCGATAGTCCATAATTTCATTCCAAAGAGCTTCGCCACTCTTGTCGCAAGTGTATTCAGGATTACGTCCGGAAGTGGCATTCAGTTCTACCAGTGCGGCACGAGCAGCAGTCTCGTCATTCAAGAAATAATTAGCCTCTGCCTCTACCAATACCATTTCCGATGAACGGATGAAAGGCAGGTAGCTGACGCCCGGAGTGTCGAATACATAAAACTTCAGTTGTCCCCCCAGATACATATAACCAGCCTGATAAGGGGCTTCCAGGCCACTGACCGCCATTTTCTGGCAATAGGCAGCTGCTTCTTCCCAAAGAGCATCTGCTTTTTTCTCATCATCTCCCATTCCAAGAATGCCGTAGCCTAAATCCATGGCTGAACCGTCATTGAAGTTATAGCCGGGGAATTTGTCTTCGGTTAGGAACAGTGCCCTACGAGCATCGTCGTTGGGAATGCGATTAATCAGTTCACGACCGATAGAGCCTGCACCGGTCTGTTGAGTGCTCGCATAATATCCGTTACATGCATATTGAGTACCATAACTCCAATACCAATTATTCTCTTGTGAGCTACCAAAACTTCCGAAAATCCATTCACTAGTCGGATTACAGAACCCTGCATGATATTCCGCATTGCTCATAAGTGGGTAGTTCTGACGAGCCAGCTTGGCTTCTGTCAATGCTTTGGTATAATCTTGCTTGGTAAGAGCGGCACGGGCGTAGATGGCATGTGCCACATTGATGTTCGGCATCCATACTTGTGAGGCATTACGGTCCATACCGCTTTGCTCAAACAGCATGATGGCTTCATCCAAATCTTTATAAATCTGTGCGTATGTTTCAGCTAATGTGGCATAACCTTGTCCACCGGTAGATTCGTCCAAACGAAGTACTATCCCCTGCGAAGCACCATTGTTGGAATCTTGCCAGCGCCAGCAATAATAGTGTACCAGTTTTTCGAAAGCGTATGCACGAAAAGTCAGTGCAGATGCCTTGACAAAATCCCTTTCCGCTTCCGTACCTTCGGCATTGTCTATATTGGCAAGAATGGTGTTGGCATTACCTGCTATGGTATAATAGTAATACCATGCGTAAGCATCGTAAATGGAGTTGGCACGTGTGTGGAACTCTTGATTGAAGATAGGAGACCAACCGGATGCGTAGAGGTTGTAATTGTAATTTTCACTCGGGTAGCTTTCATACTGAATCATTATGTTGTTCTCACCAGCAAATCCACCTCCAAAATAGGAGTGTTGTGTTGTCATGATTTTGGCGATACCGTTCAATGCCTTCATGGCATTGGCCGTGGTACCTACGGCATCGGTTGCTCCGGTTGAGTCTGTAGGTGCTGTATCCAGATAGTCACCGGCGCAAGAAGACACCAGCATCATACCTGCCAATAGGCTTCCTGCGAACAATTTATTGATAATCTTTTTCATTTCTAATACAAATTATATGGTTATACCTTTAGAATTTCACAGTCAGTCCGAAGTTATAAACACGGGCTGTCACATACGTATCGTCCGAACCTCCGTTGAAGGAATACTGCGGATTCAATCCTTTGCGTGAAGTCAATGTAAAAAGGTTCTCTACACCGGCAGTCAGCGAAAGGCCTTCTATACCTACACTTTTCAGCCAACGCTTGGGCAAGCTGTAGGAGAGGTTCAGGTTCTTGAATACGAAGTAAGAAGAGCTTGTCAGCCAACGGTCGCTGGTGGCATTCAGGTCGGACGATTTGTAAAAGTCGGCGCGCGGAGTTCCGTTCGGATCAATGCGATTGGCAGAAGTTTCTGTCATTCCCGCAGGAACTTCTTTCCAAGAAGTCAGGATGTCCTTGTGGTAAGCGCTGCCGGCAGCACCGGATTCAGACACACCCATCAAGCTGGCATAACTGCCATCGTATGTTTTACCGCCTAAAGAATAAGTAAACAGCATGTTCAAATCCCAGTTTTTCCAAGAAAGAGCTGAGCTGATAGAACCGTAAACCGTAGGAAGTGCACTGCCGGCCCAGTCACGTTTGGCGTATGAAGTCGCGGTAGCATAGTCCGTACCGTTGATGGTAGTCAATGCACCGGCTTCTTGGGCGGCGGCTTTCTTGTCCGGATCCAGTGTATAGAGAGAAGTACCGGTCATCTGGTCCACACCTTCGAAGTGGTAAGTGTACCATTCGTAGATGGAGTGTCCTTCGGAGTAGTTTTGCATACCATGCAAGATGTCCTTTCCATCGGGCAGTTTCACGATTTTATTCTTCAGGAAAGTAGCGTCTGCGCCGATGTTCCATTTCCAGTCATTGTTGTTGATGACATCGGCATTCAAAGAGATTTCCCAGCCACGGTTGGATACGGTACCGATATTCTTGTATTGCGTCAGGTTCATCGGGGCAGTATCGGCAACCCAAGGATAAGAACCGGCAGAAAGCGGTAGGCGTACCTCAAACAGCAGGTCTTTGGAACGTTTGTCGAAATAGCCTATTTGGAAGTTCAGACGGTTGAACAGACGCCCCTCTACGGCAACATCCACCGTCTGTGTAGTTTCCCACTTGATGTCCGGTGCTGAAAGTGATTGTTTTACCAAAGCGGCTTCACCACCGTTCTTGTCAATGGTATAAAGAGCCATGTGACCATAAAGGCTTACGCCCATATTGTTACCGACTTCACCATAGGACGCGCGCAACTTCAAGGCATCCACCCAATCTACATCTTGCAAGAAAGCTTCTTGTTTCATGTTCCAGCTGGCACCAACAGAATAGAAGTTACCCCAGCGATTGTCCTTGTGGAAGCGTGAGGAACCGTCACGACGGAACGAACCTTCTACGAAATAACGGTTGTCATAATTATACTTTACGCGTGCCAGATAAGACTCCGTCTTGTCCTCATCATCACTTCCGGAAAAATAAGAGTTGTTAAGGAAATTGCCCATAGTAAGGTTTCCGTCTACAGCCATACCGGTGTTCATTCCGGAAGTGTACTTGCGCTCCCAACTATAGTTCTCGTGAGCCACCATAGCTTCCACGTTGTGTACCTGATTAAATTGATAGTTCCAGCTCAGAATTTCCTGCAAGGTTACAGTCTTGTATTGGTAGGCATAACTTGTCAAACGACCGCCATTCGTAGCACCGTCTCCAATTTCGGGATTGTCATATTTCTTATTGTTCGAAGTGCTGTTGTTCAGGTCACCTTTTACAGTTAATGAAAGTCCATACGGCAACGAGATGGTGGCAAAAGCTTGTCCGCCCAATACGTTGCGCACACTTTCCTGCTTATTATACAACATTTCGTAAGCGATGTTGCGGTTACTCAGATAAGATGAAGTGGTGTCATAAATTTTGTTACCATCGGCATCCAGTTGGTATGTACCGTCGGCATTGTGCATAAACAACGGATAGACCGGAGCCATATAACGAGTAATGTAGAACGGATTGGCGTAATAGTTGGCATTACTGTTATAGTCACGCTTGGTCCACGAGCCAGTCAAGTTCACGCCACCCTTGAACCACTTGTTAGGTGTATAAGTAGTGTTGATACGCCCGGAGAAACGTTCGTAACCTGTGGCTTTTACATATCCTTTCTCATTCAAGTAGCCTATGGAAGAATACACGTTGTATTTCTCTCCCGAAGTGGCGGCGGAAAGATTGTATTCCTGACGGTGTCCCGTGCGTTCGATGGCATTCTGCCAGTCCAAGTCGTCATAGCCAGCCAGGCGAGTGGCAATCAGTTTTCCGTTATTGTCAAACAACTTATCACCAGCGGCATTGTAGATATTACGACCGATAGATTCACTAACCACGTGTCCCGTGGCATATGCGGCAGCATCGCTTGCCGACATGCCGGCATTGCTCATCATGGCATTCTTCTTGGCCATCCAGGTAGCTTCCATCCAGCGGTCTGCATCCAGACGGTCGTACTCGGGAATACCTCTGTTATACATACCTTGATTCATTTGCAGCGTAATACTCGGTTTATGAGTGTTTCGTCCGCTCTTGGTTGTAATGATGACAACACCGTTGGCAGCACGGTTACCGTATAATGCAGCCGAAGCAGCATCTTTCAAGATGGACATGCTTTCAATATCATTAGAGTTTAGTTCGGCCATGTTTCCATCGAAAGGGACTCCGTCCACTACATACAGAGGATCTGAAGCACCTGAAACCAATGTACCAAAACCACGGATACGGATGCTGGGGGCAGAACCGGGTTCACCATATGTATTGTTCACTTGTACACCCGGTGCGGCACCTTCAAGTGCACCGGTTACGCTGGTTGTGATGCGCTTCTCTATTTTCTTATTGTCAACCACCGAGATAGAACCGGTCAACGATTCTTTTTTAGCAGTACCGTATGCCACTACCACAACCTCATCCAAAGCTTCTGCATTGCTTCTCATTGTCACCTTTACACTCGGCTTAATCGCCACTTCCTGCGTCTGCATACCAATATACGAAATCACCAAAGTTTTCGCGGAACTACAATAACTGTATTTTGTTGATAATAAGTAATATATAATAAGCTCCAAAACGCTAAAACAGGGAATACTCTTTCCACAGTTATTCTATATACGTCCACAATAAATAATGCTCTACTTATGTGATACCATTAATAGCTGTAATGTTTTGATTAATAGCTGTTTGTCCCTGCATTAATATATTGTGGCTATAAAATTAGGATTTCTTTTTTTTAAAAGAATGAATGATTATGTCAATATCTATCATTTGAACATTTTTCGTTGAATATTTACTTATATTGTCTATCACATCCATAAGAATGTTGTATTTCATGTAAATACTATTTAAAATTATAAAATACCATTCTCATTTCGAATAGAGATAAACATTAGTTTATTCCTATTTCACATAGAAATATTCTGTATTCCTTGTATAAAACTAATGAACTTATGAGATCGTTTCTAAAGGAACCATAGTTTCTTGTGTAAAAGTTCAAAGGGAAATTCATGCTATACAAATATTGTCTCTTATTTGTATTATAATACCATTATCATTATATTTGCGTTATCGTAATGTGCATTACGGTAATGTACATTACGATAACGAAAGAGTTGATATAAAATAAAAGGTGTATTATGAAATTCTATAATAGAGAAAAAGAATTGGCTATTTTAAAGAATATAGCAGAACAGTCTCAAGAAGAATCGCAAATGACGGTTTTGGTAGGAAGAAGGCGTATCGGTAAGACCTCACTCTTATTGAAGTCAACGGATGGAAAGCCGACATTGTATTTTTTCATCTTACGCAAGGCAGAGAATCTTCTATGCCGTGACTTTATAGAAGAGGCAGAAATGAAGTTGAATTTTCCTATAGGAGAATATTCTTCCATAGGAAAGCTATTCCAACATTTAATGTTACTTTCAAAAGAACGGCCCTTCAATCTTATTATTGATGAATTTCAAGAATTGGATAGAATAAATCCTTCTGTGTTTGGAGAGATTCAGAAAGTATGGGATTTGCATAAAGACAGTAGCCGAATGAATTTACTTATAAGCGGCTCTATTTACTCATTGATGCATAAAATTTTTGAGAATAATAAAGAGCCACTTTTCAGCCGTGCGGGAAAAATTATACGTTTACAACCATTCAGGGTCTCTGTCATAAAGCAAATATTGGCAGATTTTCACCCAGGTTACACTCCCGATGACCTTTTGGCGCTATATACCTTTACAGGGGGGGTAGCTTGGTATATTGATTTGTTCATGAAAAATAAGGCTTTTACCCGTACAAAAATGATTCATTTCATGACGGAAGAGAACTCTTTGTTTTTGACTGAAGGAAAGA
>ERZ791631.1389-NODE-1389-length-14302-cov-30.836316_pt1 | contig 14302 bp, 15 predicted proteins | sample MGYA00509961_ERZ791631 | MGnify/ENA primary metagenome ERZ791631 (study PRJEB30046, sample SAMN00715248) | human gut metagenome | study: EMG produced TPA metagenomics assembly of the A metagenome-wide association study of gut microbiota in type 2... | reverse complement strand
ACCGTTGTGGTTACGGAGTACACTCTCCGTCTGATTTTTTTCTGATTACTTCTGTCGTTTATGAAAAATATCACTATTATGCTTATCGGGTATTGAAGGAAAGAGGATTTCCTGCTTATTTGCCACATTATCGAAGAAAAGTGAACCGTTTACTATTCCGGTTGGTTAATTATTTCAGACCAAAGTCATTGATTGAAGTGGGAATTGGTAATGGGGCATCCATAGGATATATGCGGGCTGCGTGTCATACCATGGATTCCGTCACCTTGAAAGGCAGGGATTGGACAAAGACTTCTCGACAACTGGAGGAGAAACTGTCGGAGGTGCATACATTAGATTGTCTGCATATAGGGCATACTCCTTTTTATAAAGAAGTTTTTGAACTGGTACTTCCTTATGCCGGACCTCGTAGTTGTTTTATTGTCGGAGGAATTCATGAATCGAGGGAAAAACGGAAATGGTGGGAGCAAATTGTAACCAGTGAGTCGACGGGTATCACTTTTGATTTGTATGACATAGGATTAGTCTTTTTTGATAAAGCAAGATATAAACAGCATTATATTGTAAATTTTTTATAACCGGAACCATGAAGAAAAGCATGATATACACCAAAACAGGTGATAAGGGAACCACATCATTGGTAGGTGGTACTCGAGTGCCGAAAACACATATACGGCTTGAAGCCTATGGCACAGTGGATGAGTTGAACTCGTATTTGGGATTGTTGCAAACGTATTTGACGGATGAGGAGGATAAGCAAATCATTTTTCGTGTACAAAATAAATTATTCTCTGTCGGTTCGTATCTGGCAACGGATCAGACACAAATCGATTTGCGTATGGAAAGTCGTATAGAGGATGAAGACATCCGGATGTTGGAGCAGGCAATTGACGTAATTGACAATGAGCTTCCTCCTTTGAATGCTTTTATTCTGCCGGGAGGTGACCGTGGAGCAGCCGTTGGACATATTTGCCGGACGGTGTGTCGCCGTGCCGAGCGACGTATTCTTGCATTGGCTGAAGAATGTGACATAGATGCCCGTGTAACAGCATTTGTCAACCGTTTATCTGATTATTTATTCATTTTGACCCGAAAGTTAAATCATTTAACTAAAACAGATGAAATTTTTTGGGATAAAAGTTGCAAATGAAATAATTTATTATACTTTTGCGGCTAATTAGAGAACAAAAGAAAAGTATTTACTTAAAAAATAAGAAAACTATGTACTGGACATTAGAATTGGCCTCGAAGTTAGAGGATGCTCCCTGGCCTGCTACAAAGGATGAGTTGATTGACTATGCAATGCGTTCGGGCGCTCCGTTGGAAGTAATCGAAAACTTGCAGGAGATGGAAGATGAAGGCGAAATCTATGAAAGTATAGAAGATATTTGGCCGGATTATCCGAGCAAAGAGGATTTCTTTTTTAACGAGGAAGAATATTAATAGCCTACAGATAGGTTAAATAATTGAATGTCAGCGCGATAAACAATGTGGATTTGTTTGTCGCGCTGGTGTTTTATGGTCTCAAACGGTGTGGTTTGTTTGTCTAAATTACGGTTTTTTCTCTCAAAATCGGAGTTTGTTTGTCTAAAATACATTACCTTTGCTTCTCCTCAGGAATATCACTAAAAAGAGGAAAAGTATGGGAAGACCGAAAAGACTATATCCGTTGGGCAAATATCGACTTCGTACACCAAAGGAGGTTGATAAAGATAAAGCCTATCCTGTCGAGTTGGAATATACTTGGAACAGGCAGATTATGCGTAAGACAACGAATGTCTTTGTCAAGGTTGCAGACTGGAATCAGAACGGCAATCAGGGACGGGGTGAAATCCGTGCAAACTATGGTGGGGACTTCAAACGGCTGAACCAACTTCTGCTTGCACGTGTCGAACGTATAGATTCGCAACTTGCCGAGTATAACGAAAAGCATCCTAACCAAATCACAGCGGATGTCGTTTCTGGTTTTCTAGCAGACAAGCCACTGGCACGTCGTGATCAAGGAAAAGATTTTGTGGAGTTCACATTGGAACGTCTTTCTTCGGATTATTCGAGGAATAGAATCGGTAGAAGCCGATATGAGAACGGAAAGAGCTGCATGAATATATTCCAGACATTCCTGAGGGCTACCCGACAGGGAACCTATCGTTCTGACAGCATTTATGTAGGCGATATGACTCCGGAGTTGTTAGACGGTTATATATCGTGGCGCAGGGAAATCAAGCAGAATAGTGATGCCACTATCAACCACTCTCTGACTCCGATATTAAAAGCATGTGCATACGCCTGTGAAATGGGCATGATGGAACCTGCCATCAATGCAAGGATTCAGGATATGCGCATTGTAACTAAGGTATCGTTTTCTGAAGAAGAGGCAGAGTTTGACGGCAAAAGTCTCAGTAAGGCACAGATGGCGGCATTGCTTGAATATTACAAGACCTGTACTGAACCTCGTAGAAAAGAATTTCTGGAAATGTTCTTCTTTGCCTTCCATGCCTGTGGACTTCGTGTGGTGGATGTGATGACCCTGCAATGGAAGCATATCGATTTTGCCCGAAAGGAGTTGCGGAAGATTATGATAAAGACAAACAAACGACATGTCATTCCGCTTACTGAACCTGCATTGCATATATTGTCGAAATGGCAGGAGAAGCGTGCCGGATGCCGTTATGTGTTCAATCTTGTAAAAGATGATCTGAATCTTGACGATGCCGAAGCCCTGTATAAAGCCCGCAACAATGCTACTAAATGTATCAATCAGTCGTTGGCTGTTGTGGGAGAGCAAGTAGGACTGCCGTTCAGTCTGTCAATGCATGTTGCACGGCATTCGTTTGCGGTTTTCACCTTGAATAAAGGATTGTCCATGTCCGTTGTCAGCAGGCTGCTCGGTCATAGCAGCACGGATATTACAGAGAAAGTTTATGCCCGTTTCCTGCCGGAAACGCTTTCAGCAGAGGTTGCAAAACTAAGCGGAGAATTAATCAACTTGGCTATATAATCACCACGAAAAGATAAAGAAATATGATATCATTGCCATTTCGAGTTGTATGTATCCTGATAGCAGGATTCCTTATTGTATTGGCTGTAACCTATATATACAAGTTAAACAGCCGTAAGGTATTCTGGGGTGTAGGGCTCACTACCATTATTGCTATCCTCATTCTTCTTGGATTAGGGGTGCTTCGTCCATCTTGGGGAACAGAAACCGGCACGGCTGTCATTGTGGGAATCAGTACCGCTATCGGATGTGCAATAACGCTGATATATGCAGCAGAGGACTTGCATCAAAAGAAGCGAATTAAGGGAAAAAATATTGCGGCAGTTGGGGCTGAGTCTGCACAAGGAATGACAGATTCAGAACGCAACAAAATAACTTTACCCCCTCGCCTTGATACAGAATTGGCAAGAAAGATCTTTGATAAAGCCATTGAAGAAGGATATATCATTATCAACGATAACCATTATGAGTGGACTTTGAACAAAGTTCTTCTTGCATATATGTGTGGACGTATCTATTGCGAAGATTATCCTGAAAAAACAATATATGATGAGAAGATGTACTGGATGCCTGGCAGAGTGGAACTATTTCCGGGTGCTGAACTGGATAAGTTATTTAACATGAAAGATCTGACTCAATCAAGACATTCAAGAAAAAACAAAGCTGCCCCTATAGGATCCGAGAAAATTGACAAGTTATTTGAGTAGCCAATGTGCTACTCTTTTTTTTATTTAATCCCCAATGAGTTACAAACGAAATCATGTTCCGTTATATACAACTCTAACACGTCTTTAAAACAATTCTAACTTGCTATATAATTCATTCTAACACCAAATCTCCTAAGGAGTTTGAACCTTTGCATCGTGCTTCTGGTACGATGTGCACAGTCGTACCATATCGTATAACTAGGCTGATGGTCTGAGTGTGCATCAGGACTGTTCGGCCATAATCTGCAAAATTTATGGCAAAGAACACGAATGTAGAGACGCTATGCGACCGGGAACTGCTTGAAAAGATTCTCAGCATAGTTGAAAGACAGGAGAAATTGCCGTCTCCGGCTCATGAAGGTGGAAACCGTCTATATGACAACAAGTCTTTGATGGAGAAGTTGAACATCAAAGATAAGTATCTTAAAAAGTTGCGAGACAACGGTTATCTCGGTTACTCGCGTGAAGGTGATAAGTACTGGTATACGCAGGAGGATGTGGACCGCTTTCTGCGTCGTTTCCATTATGAAGCTTTCGCTATTGATGATGAACTTCCCAAACAGGAAGGAGGTGGCTATGTTTGACACAATTCATTTGACCAATATGCTTCGTTCGGAAGTGGAAGGCATTCTGGAAACAGGTCTTCCGTTGGATGCCTTCCCGGACAAGATACAGGAGATTATCTTCAATCTTGCCAGATACGAAAATTTCAATGTGGAATATACTGCGTCTATTGTTCTTTCTGCTGTTGCTACTGCAATAGGCAACTCTTGTCATATTCGTATAAAGGGCGAGTGGAAAACTTGCCCATCCCTTTATATGATGCTGGTCGGACGTCCCGGGCTCGGAAAGACTCCTCCCCTCGGTTTTATCTATAAGCCTATTAATGAGTATGATGACCGGCTGCATGAGAAATATAACGAGGAATATGACGAATATGAAAGAGCCATGTCAGCAGGCAAGCACGGAAGTGACGGGGAAGAACAGTTGCTCAAGAAACCGAATTTTGTAACGACGGTCATTTATGACTCTACCCCGGAGGCGATGATGAATATTCATCAGCATAATCAGCGTGGGATAACATTGGTCGTCGATGAAATTCTGGCTTTGTTCAATTCCGTCAAAAGGTACAACGGCAAGAACAACCTCATAGAAGATCTGCTGACAGCTTATAGCGGACAGCCGTTAAAGATTATCCGCAAATCAGAATCACGTCCTGTTCTAATCAAGAATCCATGTATAAATGTCATCGGTTCAGTACAAACTAATATGCTGCAGGAAGTCTTCCGTGCAGAATTCCTTGCCAACGGATTGCTTGACCGTTTTCTGTTTGTCTATCCCAAAAACAGGAAGATATCCGGATGGAGACGGGAAGAACGGAATACAACCCGTCCTGACATCATGAATCAATGGAGGACAATAATCAACAGAATCCTAAGTATCCCCTGTATCCTTGATGACAAGGGTACAACGGTCAATCCCCGTATACTTACAATGTCTGATGATGCGGAAGAATATTTTTATGAATGGTACAATGGAATTATCGATGCTGTAAATGCCATTGAGGATGATGCGGATGTTGAAAGCCGGAAGATGAAACTCAACGGCCATGTAGCACGTCTTGCTCTGTTGTTTCAGGTAATGAAATGGGCTACTGATAGTGGAGATATGCAATATATTGAGCGGGATTCCGTAGAATCGGCGATCCATATGATTGATTATTATGAGGAAACATACAGGAGGATTCAGGAAACCATTGTCATAAACAGTATCGGCGAAACTAAGGAAGCCTGGCTTTCTCTGTTGGAAGATCGGTTCACTTCCGGGGATGCTGTTATTGCTGGTAGAAAAGTTGATATGTCCCGACGTACCGTCTATTATGCGCTTGACCAATTATGCCGGCTTAAGCACCCTCTTATAGAAAAGCTTCAGCATGGAGTCTATCGCAAACTTATGACAGAAAATACTGATGCACCTTGCACTATTGCACTTTCATCTTGTCAAGATACCGTGCAATCTTCTCAAAGTGCAAAAGTGCAGAGTGCAACCACACTAAAATCAGAGGACCATGAGTGAATACAGATTCCATTTGCAGAAATACCGCCCTGGAAGCAAGACTACTTGTCCGAACTGTGGTAAAAGCCGGTGTTTTGTCAGGTATATTGATGAACAAGGCAGCATTAGCTTTCCCGGTAATGTCGGCAAGTGTGATCATGAAAACAGTTGTGGCTACCACTATACACCTAAGGAATACTTCAAGGATAATCCTGATGTATTGGAAATGGATGAGGGAAGCGGCAAGTCACTTCTTTCTGCCCCTTATAAGATGGCAGATAAAACTCCGTCTTGTATTGTTCCTTCGTATATTCCTTCATCTTATGTATTAAGGAGTCTGTCACATTATTCAATCAACCCCTTATATCAGTATTTCTGTCAGGTGTTTGGTGAAGATGAGACAACCAGATTGTTTGAAATGTATCGCATAGGGACATCTTCAAAATGGGGAGGCGCAACGGTTTTCTGGCAGACAGATATAAATGGACAGGTAAGAACCGGTAAGGTAATGTGCTATAATGCCGAAACAGGGCATCGGGTTAAAGAGCCTCAGGCTTTCGTCAGCTGGGCGCATTCCGAGTTGAAGTTGCAGGATTTCCATTTGAAGCAATGTCTGTTTGGAGAACATCTTCTGAAAAATTCATCGTCTCCGGTAATGCTGGTAGAAAGTGAAAAGACCGCTGTTGTAATGAGCCATTTTATCCCCGATTATATATGGCTGGCAACAGGTGGAAAGAACGGTTGTTTCAACAGTGAAGCTATGCAGGTTCTCAAAGGCAGGGAGGTTACTCTCATCCCTGATTTAGGAGCAACCGAACAATGGAAAGAAAAGTCTGCTTTGTTGTCAGGAATATGTAAACGGGTTGTTGTGTCCAATGTCTTGGAATGTACATCCGATGAAGAGCAACGTAGCAGAGGATTGGACATTGCAGACTTCTTTCTGTATTCGCCATCAAAGAGACAGATACTCAACCAAATGATACAACGCAATCCAGCATTGCAGTTGCTCATTGATGAACTGGATCTGGAACTTATTGAATAGTAAAGGAACTTGTTCCGTGGATTTATAGAAAGTCCATAACACAATAAGGACTTTTTGCCTGACGGCAATAAAATCCGGTCATTGTCCCGCAGAGCGGACTGGCATAAGAGCAAGCTCAAATATTAATCATTTATCAAAAGAATACCCTATATGAACACAGATATTAAACAGGCCATGCATGTTGAAGCCGGGAAGTCATTCGGCACAGCAGAGGCGAATGAGAACGAACGACGTTGGAATGACGACAAGATTGACAGAAAGAATCAGGATCCGACCAATCACTATGACAAGACCCGAATGAAACTGAATTTCGAGATTGGGCCCGATGGGAAAGTTCATCCGTTAGGCTATCAAGAGAAATCGCTTGAAGTACGTTTGCAGGAACGGTTGACTGAATTGGGCTGGAAGCCTTTCAAGCCGGACAGCAAAATTCAACCGAACTGTTATGCGAAATTTATTTTCGGAGGCAATCATGACCGTACGCTTGAGATGGCATTTGGGACCCAAACCGTAAATCTGGACAAGGGTGCAGACAACAGCCATCTCCAACGATGTCCGGAAATCGAACAATGGGCAAAAGATGTCTATGACTGGTGCGCCAAACGGTACGGACAGGAAAACATAATCGGCTTCCAGGTTCATCTTGATGAGAGCAGCCCGCATATCCATGCCTTGATCGTTCCTGTCGGACAGCGAGCCAAAAGCGGACGCGAATGCGTCATGTGGTCGGCTAAGTTCGGGAAGAACCGCTATGAGTACGGCCGGATCCTTCGGGAGATGCACACCTCACTATATGAAGAGGTAGGGAGCAAGTACGGGCTGGAACGCGGTGACAGTATTGATGGTCGTAATGTACAGCACCTCCATAAGCGCGAATATATCCGCAAATTGACCCAAGAGGCGAAACAGGTGGAGAAAGCAGTCAAGGGGCTTCAAACCATGATGCGTCATCTGGAATCAAAGATTTACAGTTACAACCACCAACTTGAAGAGGCGGAAAAGGAACTGGCTTCCGGCAGGATAACCCTCGACAGGTATGAGAAGCAGAAAGCGGATATACAGAAACTCATTGCCGAGTATCAGGCTAAACTTGAAGATAAAGCCGACAAACTCAACGAAAAGGAACAGGAACTGGAACGGCTGACAAGGGATGTAACAAAGGCTCGTTCAGTTGTCCAGCCCTTCAGAAACCACAAGGTCGATTTTATGCCACCGAGAATTACTGAAAAAGTTCCATTGTTTGGTACGGATAAGTGGGTCGAACGGCAGAACCGATATATTGCCAAGCATTTTACCGAAATTGTCCGCAAGATAGAATCACTATACAAGAGTGATGCAGCACGGCAGGTCGAAACTGCCCAACGCAATGTTCTGGCGGATTACGGCGAGTTTTACCGACTGAAAAGAGAGAATCTGTCCCTTTTAGAGATCAACCAAGAACTGGAATCCGAACTGAATACTTTGCTCAGCCAATTGGCAGTACCGTCAATTCGCAATATGATTTTTGCCATTGCTGACGCACTTATCGGTAGCCAGCCTGTACCGATTAGCTCCGGTGGCGGAGGTTCTACATCCGACCTGCCTTGGGATGGGCGAAGACTGGATGAGGAGGAAGAAGCCTATAGGAGTAGGTGCTTACTTCATGCTTTTAAGGTCGTAAATACGTGCAATAGGAAAAATTATAGAAGATAATCGGAGGTAAATGCTTAAGAGTATTCTTGTTTTCTTTTCTCATTTTGTTGGGGAAGTGAAGCGTTATCACTATATTTGCACAATACTGCGAGAATTTTCTTAGTAGTAAATTTAGAATTAAATGAAAAGATTAGACACATATCGGGCAAGACCATTTATCAAGTGGGTTGGAGGGAAAACTCAACTTCTTGATGATATAAAAAAAATTCTACCTCGTGATTTATCACGTAGGGATGAGATGACGTATATCGAACCATTTGTTGGGGGAGGAGCAGTATTGTTTTGGATTTTACAAGAATACCCAAACATAGTAAGAGCTATTATAAATGATATCAATGCAGAGCTGATCTGTACATATCGAGTAATAAAATATGATGTCGAAAATTTAATTTTTGAATTGAACCGACTTCAAAATGAATATCTTCCACTTAATGAAGTTGATAGAAAAGAGTATTTTCTTGCTCAACGTGAGCGTTTTAACGAAAGAGATACCTCAGAGGTTGAAACCGCTGCACTATTTATTTTTTTGAATCGTACTTGTTTCAATGGATTGTATCGTGTAAACTCTAAAGGTAAGTTCAATGTTCCACATGGAAGATATGCAAATCCTAAAATTTGCGATGAGGAGACATTAAGGGCAGATTCTGCCGTCCTTCAGCGAGTTGAAATTCTTTGTGGTGATTTTGCACAAACTGGCAAATATGCCCATGATAATGTTTTGTTTTATTTTGACCCTCCGTATCGTCCTCTGACAGATACTTCTGCATTTACATCTTACGCAAAAGAAGGTTTTGATGATGCCGAGCAGATACGGTTGCGCGATTTTTGCGCTCTAATTGCAAAGCAAAAATCTTTATTCGTGGCAAGTAATTCAGACCCATTGAACGTAGACAATGAAGACGATTTTTTTGATAATCTTTATAAGATGTTCTCTATTAAACGTGTATCTGCTGCAAGGATGATAAATTCAAAGGGAAATGGACGTGGTGCTATTTCTGAAATAATGATTTCAAATGTTGCTAATGCTTACTGATATGAGAGACTTTGATGCTTGGCTTGCTGGTTTCAGACCATCTATTGCCGATTATAAATATTATGTTGATTTTGATAAGGTATTTAATAATGTGGAAGCTATTAAAATTCCACTCAATATCTTAAATGCGCTTATTGGCTCCAAGAATATCGAGGATGAATTCAGGAATATTTTGGTACAATATCCAGAAACATTAAAATGTATCCCTATTCTTTTAGCTAAGCGTGAGCTTGATATTATGGCTATGGATGAAGAAGGACAGATTGACTTTCATTTTGACAAGCCAAATTGCACAAATGAAGATTACGTGAAATTCATGCGGAAGACTGGTCTTTTTGATTTGATGGAGAATCATATTGTCAACAATCTTGTGGATTACGTGACAGGTATAGAAACTGGTCTTGACTCGAACGGACGTAAGAACCGTGGTGGCCATTTAATGGAAAATCTTGTAGAGGGTTTTCTTTGTAAAGCAGGACTTGTAAAAGGAGAAACCTATTTCAAGGAAATGTATATCCATGAGATTGAGGCTAAATGGGGAATAGATTTGTCTTCTATTTCCAATAATGGTGGTGCGGAAAAAAGATTTGATTTTGTTGTAAAAGGAAAGAACACTGTTTATGGTATAGAAACAAACTTTTATACAAGCAGAGGTTCCAAGTTAAATGAAACGGCACGTAGTTACAAAACTATCACCATGGAAACCAAAGAACTGGGATATTTCAAATTTGTTTGGTTTACCGATGGTTGTGGCTGGCGCAGTGCAAAGAATAATTTGAAAGAAACCTTTGATGTGTTGGAACACCTTTATAATATTGCGGATCTTGAAAATGGAATAATTCCAAAAGTTCTTATCTAAATGCCAACATCCTATTATAAGTCAGAGAACAAAGATTTTACCCTTTTGAAAGGAGATTGTATCGAACTGTTGAATTCATTTGATTTTAAGTTCGATATGGTTTTTGCTGACCCTCCTTATCATCTTTCCAATGGAGGAATCAGTGTTCAAAGCGGTAAAATGGTATCTGTCAATAAGGGCGATTGGGACAAGTCCAATGGATATGAGGAAGATTACCTGTTTGATAAATCTTGGATTTCTGCTTGCCGGAATAAGTTGAAATCCAATGGAACGATTTGGATAAGTGGTACATATCATAATATTTTCTCTGTGGCACGATGTCTTGCAGAGTTAGGATTTAAAATCTTAAACTGCATCACTTGGGAGAAAACAAATCCACCACCAAATCTGTCCTGTAAATATTTTACTCACTCGGCAGAATATATTCTTTGGGCACGTAAGGATCAAAAAGTGCCTCATTATTTCAACTATGAATTAATGAAGATAATAAATGGTGGTATTCAAATGCGTGATGTCTGGAGACTGCCAGCAATTGCGCCATGGGAAAAATCGTGTGGGAAGCACCCTACACAAAAGCCACTACGTGTCCTTTCTCGAATCATTCAGGCCTCAACTCTTCCCGGTGCATGGATTTTAGACCCATTTACAGGTAGCAGTACGACTGGTATTGCAGCCAATCTATTGGGACGTCGTTTTCTGGGCATAGACCAAAATGAGGAGTTTCTAGAACTAAGCAAAGAGCGTCGTGAGAAATCAACGACATCTCAAAACGTACTTTGTATTTGGAGAAACTTCAAAAGCAAGCACAACTATTTGAGGACAAAGAGATTCAGGCTCTTAATGAACCTCTTGTAGAATATGGGCAGGATTTGCCATTTTAATCCCAAATCTTACACAGCCCATTATATAGCATAGCTCGTCCACTTCGATTCCAATATGTAATATCTTGTTCTATAAAAAGCCATTTTAATGATTTGAATATAACTTCTATTGAGTGTCCAGATGTAAATGAAAATTGGAAATATTCAGAATCACTGATTTGTACACAAGTATATATTTTATCCAGTAGTTCTCTTAAACGAATAAATTCAGTAGGATTTTCCGCTTTTTTATTGATTAAATCATTAGCTATATCATCATGACTGGGACGGTTTCCTGTTGAAATAATATTGCCATATTTTCCATATCGAAATTGAATATCCTCAATCCTGACTTCAAAGTCAACCCCTTTATTTAGTGCAGTAGGTCGTTTAAGATAAATGCGTTTATTATTTTGCAGTGTTTCTACAAAGTAGTAATATTCTGTAACCGAAGTAGTTGTGCCGGGCATTTCTTTTAAAAACTCTTCAATAAGTTGTTTTCGGTAAGAAGCCTTATCCGCAGCGGTAATATTAAGTGTGATATTTGTAGCCATATTATTGTTGAAAAAGTTCTTGTATCTGAATATTTAGTGCTTTAGCAATTTTTTCTATATTACAGAGTGTGATATTCTTCTCTGCACGTTCAATCATTCCTATATATGTGCGATGTACTCCAGCTAACTCTGCAAGTTTTTCTTGAGATAGTCCTTGGCTTATTCTATGCTGCTGTACATTCTTGCCAAATAGGAGTAGAATGGGTTCTTTATTCATTGATTAAAAAGAGTAAATTGTACTATATTAATTGATTGCAAATTTATCGATGCTACCTAAAGTTATCAACATACTATAATTAGCAAACAGCGTTTCTGATTTAGTAAAGTGAAAATAATAACCTGCATCGGATTTGAATAAGATTTCTGAAAATAGATTGATTTCCGAAGAGGGAGTTTAGTGGTGCTAAACGACCGATGAGGAGGTCAATATAGAACAGAAAGATTTTCATAAGATGATGTATGTTATTTTTTGAAATTTACTTAAATAGACTGTCTGTTGAAATGTTTAATTATCTGACATATTGGCAGTATTTTCCTGTTTTTGTAAAAGTATGGTACAAATTGTGTTGTTTTTTTTCTAATGGTATATACTTTGTCTCTAATCAAATAACTTTCCTGCAATAATTATAGATGTCAGGAAATATATAGTTAACGTCCTTAAGAGACACATTATTAACTGCCTTTGGGCATAAAAACGATTAGCTTATGAAGAAATTTCAAAAGCCCCAATTGGTAGCTCAAGGTTCTGCACAAATGGCGGATTGCCGCCCAAATAGCAGGCCGTGTGGTAGACCATGCAACCCTCCTGGACCTGGAGGACATCGCTAAACCGTATATCAGATGGTGGTGACACATCATCTGATATATTAATTTTATCGTTTATGAAGTATTTTAGAATAAATCAACAAGTTCTTTTTCGCCACTTTGGAGATTTCGGTTATATAACAGATAATAGAAATTTTGGTTATAACCTACCAGGAAATGATTTTACTCTTGGTGATGAAATTATTTCTGAAACTGGAGCCGATATTATATCTTGTTTAGAAAAGACTCCTCTTTCAATTGATGAAATAATTAATAGAGTTATTGAAATTTTTGAACCAGAAGAGTGTCTGCGGTCTAATGTCATTGAATTTTTAGAACTTTTGTGTTCTAAAGGTTTTATTCTTAGTGGAGAGTCTATTGAGGAATGTATGAATTGTAGTGCTATCATTAGAAATGATAGTCAAAGAGTAGTAGAGGCAGATTCAAGTACTATTGATACTCAAACATTTTTATCAGAACATTATGGAGATCGACCATTTCCTACAAGTATTCATGTTGAAATAGCAAGTGAATGTAATGAACGATGTGTTCATTGTTATATTCCACATGAATTTAAGCAAGATTTGATGGATGAAAACTTATTCGATTCAATTCTCAGCCAAGCTGTAGGATTAAAATTACTGCATATTACAATAAGCGGTGGAGAACCTATGCTTCATCCTCATTTTATTGATTTTATGAGAAAATGCAGAGAAGCAGATATGTCCGTTAATATTCTTTCTAATCTTACATTACTCAATGATGAGATGATTGAGGAAATGAAGTTGAATCCATTGCTTAGTGTTCAGACTTCAATTTATTCAATGCAAGCGAATATCCATGATGGTATAACTCATCAGAAAGGAAGTTTATCTAAAACTGTTGCCTCGGTTATTAAACTGATAGAAAATCATATTCCTATTCAAATAAGCTGTCCTGTAATTAAAAATAATGTTGATTCATATCAAGGAGTTAAGGAATGGGCTACAAAACTAAAAATATCTGTAGGCATTGATTACTCAATTATAGCGCAATATAATCATAACAAAAGAAATATAAATTGTAGATTATCAGCAGAAGATTTAAAAAATGTTATATCCAAGCAGTTTGGTAGTGACCCGATGTTTCGAGAAGAGACAGAAAAGGAAATAACTGAAAGAAGAAAAAAGACTAACAATGATTACATTTGTAGTGTATGTAATTCTTCTATTTGTATTGGAGCAAATGGGAATGTCTTTCCTTGTGTTGGATGGTCAAGTAAAATTCTAGGTAATATTAAGTCTCAGAGTCTTCAGTATGTATGGATGAGGTCAGAGACAGTAAAGGATTTGAGAAAAATTAAGTTTGGAGATTTCATTAATTGCAAAAATTGTAGTTCAAAAGATTTTTGTACCATTTGTATGGTAAGGAATTCAAATGAAAGTTCTTCTAGCAATCCATTTGAGTTGAGTCAGTATTTTTGTGATATGGCAAAAATTAAAAAGGATATCTACAATGATTATTGGAAAAACAATAAGTGAAGTTTCGTTTGTTTGTCCACCATTTCCTCCCATCGCTTCAGACCGTCTCAGATGGTGCGGTTTGCTTGTACGAATTTCATTGATTGTGATATAACGTATTGAAATTCAATATATATTAATTTCTTTAATGAGGAAGAATATTAGAAAGAGAACATGGCGGACAGAATAAAAAATTCTG
>ERZ791631.1380-NODE-1380-length-14392-cov-11.501500_pt1 | contig 14392 bp, 3 predicted proteins | sample MGYA00509961_ERZ791631 | MGnify/ENA primary metagenome ERZ791631 (study PRJEB30046, sample SAMN00715248) | human gut metagenome | study: EMG produced TPA metagenomics assembly of the A metagenome-wide association study of gut microbiota in type 2... | reverse complement strand
CCCCCGCCGAAACGAGTCTGTTGCGGCAGTCGTACTCAAACTCAGCCATTTTGCCGTTAAGCGGACCGTAGATCATGTTTCCGTCCGCATCGTATTTTACTTCTTCGCCGTTGTACTCGATAAGCTGATTGTTCTCGTTGTACTTCATTTCTGAGCTTGTCAGTCCGTCCATTGTCGTGCCGTCGGAAGATGAGATCTCCGTTACATTGCCCGATTCATCATAGGAGTAAACCTTTTGATTTATGACATTTTCGCCGTTTTTATCGACAATGGTCACAAGTCTGCCGTTAGCGTCGTAGGTGCGTTCCTCCACGCTTCCGTCGGCTCTGGAGGTCTTTGTCAGCCTACCATTGCCGTCATACTCAAAGGAAGTAACCTTGCCGTCCCAGTCTGTAACGGTCTTGACATTACCCGTCTTGTAATAGGTGTAGCGAACTACCCTGCCTCCCGGATAAGTTAGCGCCACAAGATTACCCAACTGATCATAGGAGTACTCTATCGTGTTTCCTCTGAAATCGGTATACTTTGTCATACGGTTCATATTGTCATACTCACGTGTTATAGTGCCATTCTCATCGGTAACTGTAAGCACGTTTCCGTTACCGTCATAGGTATAGGACACTGTACCAAGCTCGTCAGTAAAGCTCTTTATCCAGCCGTTTTTGTAATACTCATATGTGGTCTCCTGACCTCTTGCATTCTTCTGTGAAGCAAGCTGTCCCACGTCGTCATAAGTATAAGTTTTCGTTCCGCCGATAGGATTGATCGTTTCGGTGAGTCTGCCCATATTGTCATATGTGTACTCTGTCCTTCCACCGTTGGGGTCTATCTGTGCGGAAACATTTCCAAGTCGGTCATATTCGTACTTTGCAGTACCGCTCTCTGCATCGGTAGAATTAATTATTCTTCCGAGATTGTCGTATACATTTTCTGTTTTTCCTTCCCTTGTCGTATTGAGATTTTCAATAGTCTTTACAAGGTTTCCTACGCTGTCATATGTGTATTGAGTATCAACGCCCATAGCGTCGGTTGACAAAATAAGGCTGTTGATCTCGTCATATTGATTGGTTACAACGTTACCCTCTGCGTCGGTAAGTTTAACTATATTACCGTTCTCGTCATACTCTGTGAATGTAGCGTAACCTTCCTGGTTGGTGTACTTGGTCACTCTGCCCATTGCGTCATACTCGTAGAAAACAGAAATATCCTCGCCGTTTTCGTCCTCTGCAACAAAAGTCGTCTTAGTGACCATACCCTCCTTATTATAGCCAATTTTTACAACCTGACCATTAGGGAGAGTTTTCTGAGTGCAAAGTCCGTTGAAATCATATTCATCGTAAGTAGTGATGTTTCCGTTAGCGTCTGTGGAATTAAGCATTCTTCCGTACTTGTCATAAGTATACGAAACAGTATTACCCTCCGCGTCAGTTGTGCTGAGGAGATTATTTGCGGCGTCATATTCTGAGGTAGAATAATTGCCCTGCTCATCGGTCGTCTTTACAAGTCTCCACTGCTTATCGTATGTATAGCTCTCGCTTGTGCCGTCCGCAAAGGTCGTTTTCTTAATCTTTCCGTTGGGATAGTACTCATAGCTTTCGGTATACTCATTTTCACCGTCAACAACAGTTTTGGAAATCATTCTGTTGGCTGCGTCATAAGCAAACTTAGTTACCTCGCCGTTTTCGTTCGTCTTGGATATAACATTTCCGACTGCGTCGCAAGTGTTAACTACTACTGTTCCGTCTGTATTGGTCTGACGGATCAGCCTGCCCTCATTATCATATTCGTATGTAACTGTACCCTTAGCGTTTGTAGTGCTGATAAGCCAATTGTTGGAATTATAGGTATAGTACGTTGTATTACCTCTTGAATCAGTAACAGAAGTCTTATTACCCATTGAATCATAGGTGTAGCTTTCAGTACCGTCCTCATTGGTAATGCTTATAACTCTATTGAGCAGATCGTAGTTATATACAGTCTGATGACCCTCTCTGTCTGTTTGTGAACGCAGATTACCGTACTCGTCATAGGTATTTTCCGAAAGATTATTTTCATAATCGCTCACGGACGTTATCTTGCCGTTGGTATAACTGTAAGTCCTGACGCCAAGTCCTTCGATAGCCTCGGTAAGTATCTGTCCGTTCTTATTGTAGGTATAGCTCTTTCTTGCGCTTGTATATTCTGTCTGCGTTTCAAGCAGATTCTTTACATTATATGTATAAGAATTTGTCTCCCCGTTCGGACCTGTTACCGTAAGAATATTGCCGTTGCCGTCATATGTCATAACAGTAACATAGCCGCTTGGATCCTTAACCTTTATAAGATTATTGTCATCATCATAGGTGTAAACGGTAGTTTTTCCGTCGGCTGTAGTCTCGTCAAGAAGATTTCCCTTCAGGTCGTAAGAATACTTTACCGTATTGTTATTCTGATCTGTTACGGAAAGAAGATGACCCATACCGTCGGAAACATATTTTACAGTATTTCCATTTCTGTCAATACCGTCAACTATAAATTCGTTATTCTCACTTTCGGAATAACTGAAGTATGACAAAGGAGTATCGGGATCGGCGTCGTCCTGAGTAAGAACTCTTCCTTCTTCGTCATAAGTATTAGTCACATACGGTGAATTTCCATCAAGAGCAGATGTAACAAGTCTGTTATTCGCATCATATGTATAAACGACAGTTTCTCCCAACGGATTTGTAACCGACTTGATAAGGTCGTTTTCATAGGTAATAGACGTAATTCTTCCGTTTCTGTCGCCTACCGATGTAAGAAGTCCCGAATCGTTATAATTCAGAACAAGCTTCGCTCCCGAAACGTCCTCGGTAATAACCGTAGTATTGCCGATATGCTCCAGAGTTACCGTCTTTTCATTAGGCTGAATGATCTGAATGAGCTTTCCGTCGCTATCAAACACATATTTCTGACCGTCGGGAATTTCAAGAGTGTAGATATTATTCTCATCTCTGCTCATAAAATATTCGGACATACCGCTGCTTATGCAGACATAATTCTTAACGCCCGTATCGTTAGGCTTGTGAAGAACTAATCTTCCGTCGATAATTTCTCCGTTTACGTTTCTGGTAGCGGAACGCTCATCAACAAAGCTTGAATATGCTGTAGGATTCCAATGTACGTTTATTACTGTGCTCTTTACGTCAAGATACGCCTCAAAGTCATGCGACCAGCCATAACCGAGCTGTCCCTTTTCGGAAGCGTTCAGTGAATTATAGTTGAGATTAAGAGTTAGCGGAGATTCTCCCGTAACCGACATTGCAGGAACCTGATCCGTATACGCTCCTGTTGTCATATCAACAGGATCTGCCCATGAGTTGTCTACAATTTTCTGCTTTACATTAAATTTGGTGATATGACTGGCAATAGGTTCAACGACAACCTTAACATTAGTATCACCTGTGAGCTGTTCAACAACAGAGTTAATGAGCTTATAGTAAACCTGATCAGGATCGCCTGTCGCACTGAATGTCTGACAATATGTTCCGTAAATCACGTCGCCAGGTTTAAAAACTTTTACTCTGACGTGTTGACCGCCTGAAATAACGGGAATATATTCACACTCATCTGCACTTTGAATTTCATAGCTTGCCGATTCATCTTCCTGTACTTCAACCGAACCGTCTGGGTGAGTTATCGTAATATATTGCTTATATCCGGGGTTGATATACGGGCCGAAGTCTGTTGTAAGATTGTAGAAAGTATCCGAGCCCTCGTTTGCAACGGCAAGCTGTACATAGTACTTTTCACCGATATATGCGCAGGATTCCGGCATGACATGGATAACTATTCCGTCGCCTGCTCCGACAGTAAAAGGAGTAGACGTTTTAAAGCTTGCCGAAACAGGAGCTCCGAAAGGCATAAGGGTGCCCTTAAAATCAGCCGAAAGATCATATTCGCCCTTTCTGTCACCCCTTACAGACCAACCTACCGTTTTCTGCTGCTGTCCTGCAATAGAATCCATACTTTGCGTAAGCGACTGTTTATTCGTTGCTAGAGAGAGTCCATAAGGCAGATTAAGCGTAGCCGATGAATCTTCTATCACAAACTGTTTGTCAGCATTATTCAGTACACCGAGATTTACAGCATACATATCTTTCATAAAAGAAATACTCTGTCTTACGTAAACATATGCAAGAATAGGCCGTTCTTCTTCAGGAATGTCCTCACTTACAACAGGTGAAAATGATATGTTTCCTCCAGAGCCTGTACCATAAGTGCCTCCGCCACACCATGTGCCGCCGTTTTCTCCTGTTCCATTGCCAGAGATATGGCCCCCATTACCTGTATAGATGTATTCAATAATTGTCGGTATAGGCTCCTGAGCAAATGTAAGCTTCACCGTAAATTTAACGGTATGATAATTCGACGGATCATAAAAATCAATTCCCGCCTCTGCCATTTCTTCAAGAGACATCCTGTGTACTTCTAAATCTCCTGTGACAAGCTCACCACTCTGAAGAGCAAGTCTGACCGTTCCGTTATCGCCCTCGTTGTTGATCGCAATTTCTTTTTCCTCGGGCAGATATCCGTCCTTATATGCAGCAATCTTATTATCTCCGATCTTAGCGCACAGTTTTAATGTTCCGTCATAGCCTGTACGCATTGTATGGATACCCTCGCTGTCGCCTGAGTAAACATAAATATACGAGTAGCTCAACGGATTATTTCCACTATCGGTTACTTCGACGTTAACAAAACCATATTCAGAGGGCTCATATACAATAACCTTTATCTGTGATGTTGACGAATTCTTTGCAGCATCCTCAACCGTAAGCGTTACAGTGTACTCCCCTGCTTCATCATAAATATATGAATTTCTTACTCCGAATATGGTATTTCCATCGCCCATATCCCAAACAAATCTTTTTATTCTCACGTTATCTGTACAGGCACTACCGTCAAAAGCAATTTCTTCTCCTGCAATTCCGTAAATTTCTTTAGGCATATCGATTTGAGGAGTAATTGTATCAACATCATATGCGTAACCACTTATCTCGTTGCTTGCACTGACATTTCCTGTCTTGTCATATGCTTCTACCTTATATGTATGGTTCTTATATGGTTCAACATTTTCGTCAATATATGAAAGATCAGTCGTTTCCGTAATTAGCTTATACTCCTCATTTTTTGATGACTTTCGGTATAGTCTATAATGATCAAGATCATCAGCTTTTGAAGCACTCCATTCAAGCCTGATTCGGAAATTGTCCTGCAAAAGTTCTAGAACTGGAGCATCGGGAGCAGTAGCATCAAGAAGAAATTCAGAGGTATAGGTTTCACTGATATTTCCCATCAGATCAGCACAATATGCTCTGAACTCGTACTTTCCGTCAGCTAATCCATCTGTATCCCAATTAAATTCTGTCATCTCGTAATTAGAGCTGAGGGCGTATGTACCTATTTCATACCAAACGCTATCTGAAGAATCTTTCGCCTTATATTCAATTGTCACTGACGCAAGGGCATAGTTATCCCATGTTACAGCTTTAAGCTTTGGGTTAGCAGAAACAGAAGAACCTGATTTTATACTGAATCCTAAAAACTTAGGCTTAATATTATCGTCTGTAATTTGTGCTATTGTTTCATTTGAATACTCGCTCTTGTTCCCCGCTATATCAACAGCTACAATCTTATATGAGTATACTATTCCGAGCTTTGCAGAGGTATCATAATAATCTTTAGTGGAGCATTCTGCAATCTTTGAATATGAGCCTAGGTTTTCCTCACTTCTGTATATCACAAACTTCTCCGTATCTTCACTTGTTACAGTCCAGATAAGGTGAATATTGCCCTCTCCTGTCTGAGCAGTAAGATCAGAAACAGTTACGGGAGCAGTTCTGTCGACAATATACTCATTTACAACAGCGTTACTTTCATTGCCTGAGGAGTCTACAGCTATAGCCTGAATGTATATTTTGCCCTCATTCATAGACGATACGTCAAAGGAATGCTTAAATGTATTTTCAGCTTTCTCAGAGTCCGCAGTAATCTCTGCAATATCATACCAAACTTTATCATCACCGCTGTCATAGGAATACCTAAGCTTTACAGATGATACAGCCGCATTATCCGCAGCGAAAATGCTTATATCGATCTTTGAATTAAATGCCTTTGATTCGGGATAAAAAGCGGTAATGGCAGGACTGATCGTATCCGATTTTGTTGACAGAGTAATCTCGTCGGATTCTTCTCCTCTGTTGCCTATATCGTCATATCCCACTACCCTGAAAGTGTACTCTTTATCGGGCATAAGCTTCTGAACGTGAAGTCCCGTTGCGTCCTTTGTTGTTCCGACCTCAGTGAAAGTGCCATCCTCATTTTTCTGCTCAACAGCAAAATATCCGAAATCGGTATCCGTTATATCATTCCACCTGAGAGTAATATGAGTTGATGCCGTAGTGCAGTTATCCTTGTCAAGTATTATTTTTGAAATACCTGTATTATCTATAGTAAAGATCTTTTCAAATGACTTAGATTCATTTCCATTAGAATCCACCGCAATGGCTCTAAGCTTATATGACCCATCGATAAGATCTATTGTATTCCATTCAAACACGGCAGAACCATCTTTGCATGAACTTTTTCCTATCAAAGACCACTCTTCGTCCAACAAAGTCATATATTCAAGACTTACTGTGTCAACAGAAAGATTGTCATCTGCGGCTACAGTGATTTTTGCAGTTTTGTTAAGTCTGTTCTTTTCGGCAATTATACTCTTTACCTCGGGCAATACCTTATCCTCTGTCGCTGTGACAGAAGCAACATTACTTGTATTTCCCTCAATATCAAAAGAATTTACACCACTTATCTTATATGAATAGCTATTTCCTGCAACTACGTTTTTATCTGTATATCTGACAGTTGCACTATTTCCAATCTCAACGATTGGTTCAAACTCTTCGTCTTCGGAATCCTGTCTGTATATAATGTATTTTTGGCAATCAGCACTTACAGACTTATTCCAAGTGAGCATAATTACACCATTATCAGTTTCGGCTTTAAGATTCTGGGGAGGTTTAGGTCCTGAAGAAGTTACAGTATACATGACCTCTACGCAATCTGAATTATCTTCATCATCAAAAAGCGTTACACGAATATCATAGTTTCCATCCAGACCTTCTGTATTCCACGAGCATTTTGCGCAAAGCTTATTCGCCGAATAATTCTGAGCTCCGATGAGCTCTTTTGAGATAGGCATATATTCATCTTTTCCGCTTTTACTGAACTCAAATCTGACCTTATTGCCTCCATCTGAACTGATCTTATCGAAAAAAGCGACAATAGTCTGACTTTTTCCGCCGAGACTGCTTAAATCACCAGGAGTTATAGATGTAATTTTAGGCATCACAACATAACCTGTGATATTTTCGCTGAAATCAGAAAGATTTCCTGCCTTATCATAGGCTTTTATCATATATGAATATTCTTCATTTTCATTCAAACTACTATGCTTAAATTCGCATTCCTCAGTTCTTGCAATTTCCTCATTATTGCAGTATATGATATAGCCCTCAGTGCCAACATTATCCTTTGAGGCGCTCCACGACAACGTAAGTGATGAACCAGTAACTGATTTGATTTTTACGTTATGGGGAGTTTCCGGGCTGTCTGTATCCGCCAAAGTTTTAAGATTTATCTTATCAGAGGCCGCAGAATAATTTCGAGACTCATCAAAAGCGTATACCTGATATGTATATGCGGTGTTCGGTTCAAGCAATCCGTCAATGAATTCTGTTCTTCCTGTAGTTACAAGCTTTTCACCGTTTCGGTAAACCTCATAACCTGTTACCCTCACATTATCAGAGGACTGCTCCCATACTATGTGGATAGAGGTTGCAGATATTTCCGAAACAGTAAGACCTGTAACCTTTGTGGGCGGCTCAATATCATCATAATCTTCTATGAGCTCGTTGCAGAGATCTTCAAGAGAAATTGTAGTATTGTTTTGATTTTTTGCCACATAGAAAGAGCCTGGCTTTGTAATGATCAACTTATTAAACTTAGAACCGTTGCTGTACATCGTCACAGTCTGAATGTATATTCTGCCATTTGAAGTACTTTTTCCACTTAAAATTGTAGTGTGTGTACCTGAGCAGACAAAAGTAGCATTTTGATTCTGTATGAAATCGCCTTTAATTTCAAGCGTTCCTGCTGTAAGATCACCACTTGTGCTGTAATACTTATTGAAAATAAAATTCTTACCTACAAGAACGTAATCCTTTGCATTTGTCATTATTAAGCCTCCGCGGCCTCCTAATGTCAGGTTATTCTTGCATTCAATTGCTCCACCCTCAACATAAAGGCAGGAATTTATTGAAAGGCTTTTAACATTCAGCTTATATCCTTTTAAGTGCAGATAAAAGCAGGTTAGGTTTCCTACGTTTAAATCCTGTGTCAAATATATATCACTGTCATCATTACTATGATTGATATATACATCGCCTCCAAATGAACCATTTTCAAGCTGAGAAAGCTTAGCAATATACAAACATCCGTTTCCACTAACAGAATTATTTACATCATTTACGTTTCCATATGCATAAACCACAGAGTTCAAAGACACACCCTTAGTGTTATTCACCTTAAGGTTAAAAAATCTAGGACCATTAAGAGAAGCAAACGAAATATTTTGTTTTATTTTACCATTAAATTCAACCGTATGACTTCCGCTTGCTGAAAAGTTATCAGAATCCCTATAATACAGTTGCGTGAAGTCTCCACCAATAGTCAAGGTTCCCGCACTCAGTTTTCCATTATGCGATCTGGTTGAGCCCATAACAAAATCACCCGATACCTCTACGGTATCAGACTCGTTTGTCATATTCAGTATTCCCGTACTGTAATCGTAGCTTTCCGTTCCGTCTTCGCTGGTTTTTCTTGTCTGTATACGATAATTTCCGTTTACAACGAGCTTTCCGCTATTTACCTTTACTTCTCCGCCGGCTTGGATGAAATCTCCATTGATCGTTAAAGTATGTCCATTGAGATCTAGTTCGCCCATAGAAAGAATGTAATCTCCGTCGACAATTTTATCCGCCGACAATGTTTCTCCTACCGTGCCTCCATTAGCAAATATCACTTTACAGCCGCTTTCATTTACTAATTCTGCATAGTTAAAAGAGTTCTTGACCTCTATTCCGTCTTCACTGGTATTATTAAATATTATTTTACCAAAGCTTGCGTAAGTATTTGTTACATTTATTATTTGTTTTTGTTCTCCATTGAAAATCGTTTTATGTGCTGCTGTTGCTCTGAAATCACTTCCATATATATTGCAATTTCCTCCTATTATGAGTGTTCCATCACTAAAATTACAACTGTATCTTAAGTTTGAAAAAGTAAATGTTCCTTCTACATTCAATATGTCTTTTTCATTTTGCATGTATATCTCTGAATAATAATTAGCATAAAAATCACCTTTACAATTCAGTCTGCCATTTCTCATGTACAAATAATTATTAACATTTACATTTTTACCTACATCAAAAGTTTTTCCGTTCAAATTTAATGTTGCATCGATCAACAGTTCTCCAGAAATATCTATATCACTGTTAAGTGTATATCCCTCTATTATTCTGATACTTCCTGCATATGTATCAATAACTTTGGCAGAACCTGTAAGACCTACATATCCTGTAACTGCACAGTTTGTTCCATTTAATTCTCCGGTTACCGCTGCTGTCGCATTTTTTAATGTTATCTCACTGCCGTCTTCAAATGTCAAATTTGCAAAATGGGATTCACCACTACGTGATGAATCAAAGCTTATTGCATGATTCTTTTCACTTGTGAATATCACTTTGTGACTTCCGCTTGCTGAAAAGTTATCATAATCCCTATAATATAGTTGCGTGAAGTCTCCACCAATAGTCAAGGTTCCCGCACTCAGTTTTCCATTATGCGATCTGGTTGAGCCCATAACAAAATCACCCGATACCTCTACGGTATCAGACTCGTTTGTCATATTCAGTATTCCCGTACTGTAATCGTAGCTTTCCGTTCCGTCTTCGCTGGTTTTTCTTGTCTGTATACGATAATTTCCGTTTACAACGAGCTTTCCGCTATTTACCTTTACTTCTCCGCCGGCTTGGATGAAATCTCCATTGATTATTAAAGTATGTCCGTTGAGATCTAGTTCGCCAACTGATAGACAATAATTATCCAATTCCATATCTCCGGATAACACAGTACCCACCGCACCACCAAATGAATAATGTATCTGACTAAGATCACCAATCATACTGTTCGCAGAAATAGGATAATCTGATAGTATTCCCCCTTCACTTGTATTGCTTACTTCAAGAATATTAAAACTACAGTTTTTTTCGTTAATATACACTTCCTGACTGTCAAGTCCGTTAAGAACTACTTTTTGCTCTTGGGAAGGATTAAATCCTGTTGTTATATTAACGTTGCCACCAAGCTCAATAGTTCCTGCAGTTGCATCATATTTAGAAAAGCTGCCGCCATTAAAATTGAAATCACCTTTAACAACTAAATGGTCATTTGCGTTATTCATATACATACAATGATAGTAATATGTGTCTTTCATTGTAAGATTTTCACATATTAACTCACCCTTGTTAAAATCCAAAGTTCCTCTGTTATCAATAACAACATTTCCATGAACTATAAGTGTATTTTCATTAAGGTCCAATGTTCCATAATTAATATACAAATCCTTAACTTCTGTTTGTGCAGTCAAAGTCGTATCAGAATTTACATTCATATCCTCATAAACTATCTCATCTTCAGATGGCTCATCAATCTCTTCTGTGTTTTCATCGTTCTGAGCAACAACATCATTTTCTAAAACATTATCCGCATTACTTTCTGTTACTATTTCAGACTCAGACGAATAGTCAGCTTGAACAGCAAAAGAATATCCGCACTGACCCACAATCTGAAAAGCAAGAGCCAATGCAATGACCTGGCTTATTGCCCGTTTAACAAATTTCTTCATATTCATTTCACTCCTAATTTACTTCTCTTCACCGTCAATTACAGTAACAATTTGAGTTATATTACCGTTAGCGTCATACATATATTCCACATAATTTTCTTCATCATATGTCACTTTAATAAGACGATTAAGTCTATCATACTCATATTGCGGTTCATTAAACTTGTCTGAGCCTGACAAACTGCTGTCATCGCCCGAACTTGAACCTGACAACTCTAAGCTTGATGAATTTCCTGAGCTTGAGTCAGACGAACTCGTATCGTATCCGGAGGAATCTCCTTGTGAAGTTGAATTATCATCCAAATCGGAATTTACCGAAGAATCCTCAGAATCAACAGAACTGCTGTCTGTCTTGGACGAATCAGTTTTTGAGTCCGTCAGACTGGTATCGTCAGATGTTGACTCGGAATCTGAATCCTTAATGTAAACAAAACCAAGATATGAAATATCCTCTGTTCCGCCAGTAATTTCAAAAGAGTCGGAAACGATCTCAATATTTTTTGCAAATATTCTTCCATGAAGAGTTCCCGTACTAACGTTTAATGTAACCTTGCCATTAGGAGCATAAATTATTGTCTGAACATCCATTTCATTTTTTACATTTAACGTTATATTACCGTTTTCAGATGCAATCACCGAAAATGCATTTTCCCTGTTCTTCAGAGTATCCGCTGATATTACAATATCTTCATCAGCAAGAATATATCTGCCAATGAGGAGTTCACCCGGTTTTCCGTTCATTTCTCCGAGCACGAAATCATTGTCTTGATTTTCCAGTCCGCTTAAAAAGTTTTCTGCGTCGCCTATACACGAAACAAGCTCTTTTGGAAAATCGGAATACTCAAAATCGCTTATTCTTCCGATTTTTTCTGTTCCGTTAGGCTGTTTGTTCAAGCTGTTGATATTAGGAGATATATTATATGCATATGTATTTACATAAAATCCGACAGCGGAGCTGTTTCTATACTCGTCAACACCCTCAGGAGAAAACATAAATCCACGGAAAACGCCTATATTGGCATTAGCCATAATAATTGCTTTTTGACTATTAATAAATGATCCTTGTAAAAGTTTGAAATTACAGTTTATTATCGACATCGGATATGTAGAATAAAATACAGGAAGGTCCCCATATCTTGTGGTATTATTGTCATTCATATCTTCAAACATAACACCATTTATAGCTGCCATCAACGTATTTTCAACATTAAACCTAGAAGCTATTTTGTCTGCTCCCGCACCTCTCATCAGTATCATCTGTGTAGTCACCAGTCTGCTGCTTGTAAGATTAACATCTTTAGCTGTATATACTACTATCGGTCCATATTCGTCTATTACAGTCAAATTATCAGCATTAAACCCAACATCACCTGTGCCTAACAGAATCTGACCGCCCATTGTGTATACACATTCAAGGGCGGGAAAATCTCCTGCGAGATTCATATCAGAATTTCCAGTTCGGTAAATATATTTAAGTTTAGGAAAATTTCCTATAAGTTGCACTCCGCCCCAGTTATCAAGCTTAATTTCTTCAAGATTTTCATAATCCCCGTTAAGCGTAATATGACCGCCCTCTATCACCAATTTCTTTGCATTTTCAGCTTCTTCGGGATTTATTGACGCGTCAGCCTGAATTTTCACAAAATCGGATGTACAAGCAGAAAAAACAGGATTGTCCTGTTTCAGCGTACTTATATACTTTTTTAATCTCTCTTCCGAAAAGTTATCGCTTATAACTGAACCTGGCAGTTGCTCATAGTCCTGCCAGGAATTACTTACTACCTGTTCTTGAACGGGAATGAAATTACTGTTATTGCCAAGTTCAAGAACAGAGTCTGTTTCAAATTCTGAATTTTGGAACAGTATAGGGAAGATTTCCTCCCATTTTGCCTTATTTTCGTATACCTTGGTAAAGAATCCTGCGCCAAAAGCTCCAACTTTACCTGTTTTATCTTTTGTAGTTTCAGAAATAGGTGCATTATCCGCAGATACGTTTATATTTAAAGAATCTCCTGAAATTACTGCACCATCTAACGTTAAAAAATTATCAGTAATACTCTTCGATTCATTTTTATCTGCTTCGATACTCTGTGCAATTGTATAAACATTGTTCCAAACATTTGGAACAGTAATTTTCTCCGAATTATCATATTTACTGCCAAAGTAAACATCATCCGAATTGCTAATTATAGTCTTATTCGCTGCGACATAGCCTGAAACGGTAATTTTATCGTCATTCAATGAAACGTTTCCATTAGAGCGAACGTCTCCGTCAATAGATAAACTGCCGCCTTGGGCATTTATATGGCCGTTATCATCCGCTGCAAGCAAGGTATGCTCCCACGGATTATCATTTAACCTCCGAACATCATAAATAGCCGCAGTAACTACTGTAACAGCAGTTACTGCGGCTATCGATACGGCAATTACTCCAATACGCAATTTCTTGTTTGCTTTCATACATTTTCCTCACTTTTACTTCAAATATATATTTTTTAATTAACCTTCTTATACCTTATATTTTTGATTTTTCCCAACAGAAGCATTAATGCTTCTGTAAATATAATAATAGGAATAACTTCACTTTCTATCTTAGCGACACAAGTGAAAATTATCCATATAATGATCTCAACCAATAAAATGAGCAGTGATTTTCTTCTGTACATCTTGCATTCTAACTCGTCCAAAGGCTTATTTTCTCCTGCAACTGGAGAAAAAACAAAGCAAACACAACTTCCAATAACGAGCATTATCACACAACAGCTTGTCGACAAAAGTTTGAATTTTATTAAGCAGATCCAAACAATCATAATTAGCGTCGACACAATATAACACCCTCCCGATGTGTTTGAGTGATACCCACCTGCATAACTTCTCAAAGGTATATATGCTGTCAACAGAAGTATGCTACTCAAAACTTCACCCAATGCCACACCGACAATAATCGATGTCAAAAAATTCAACGTTAATATCAATCCATTTTGAAAACCATACCTATATAGTTCACGCTTTTCGTGAATAATAACATTTTTGTTTTCAAGCTGTTGTGTTAAACGCTCCGCAATCTTTGCAAACATTAGAACTTGCGAAGATCCTTTGCGTCAGCAGGCAGTTCAGGCTGGTGAGTGATGAACATGCATGTAGAATTCACGTTTGATACAGTAACCAAAAGTGCCAATGCAGCAAACACCTTACCCATTCTTGTGCCGAGTTTCATTAAATTTCTTTTCATATGATTTTCTTCCTTTCATAACAAGTTATGACTTGATTATACATAATATAAGAATAAAAAAACGTAAATGTCAAAAAAAACGTCTTTTTTGTAAAAAAAAGGGGCTGTAAAAAAAGTTCCCAAGAAAAAAGGCTGCGATCTTGCCAAAAAGCAAGACAGCAGTCTTTTTTTGT
>ERZ791631.1379-NODE-1379-length-14396-cov-10.107175_pt1 | contig 14396 bp, 13 predicted proteins | sample MGYA00509961_ERZ791631 | MGnify/ENA primary metagenome ERZ791631 (study PRJEB30046, sample SAMN00715248) | human gut metagenome | study: EMG produced TPA metagenomics assembly of the A metagenome-wide association study of gut microbiota in type 2... | reverse complement strand
TGCTTTCTTTTTCATACATGGTAAATTTCATGTATTTTCCCATTCCGTGTTCTTCGCAGTACAAATAGTTGTTGAAGCTTCCGTAGTCGTCAGGTATTTATTTAGGTCAATATGATCAATAACTTCACAAAATGTATATACCGGATCTGTTGTTTCAATAATTTTTTCAATTTCTATAGGAAATTTTAATTGATATGGTGTATTATATTCTTGTTGGTATTTTTCATCAAATTTATTATACCACAAAAAAGACTGCTTTCCTACCCTTTTAAGGGTGGTTGCAGTCTTTTTTTTATTGCGCGTTTTTTTACAGCGCCTTTTATAATACAAAAGGAGCATTGCTTGTGATATGCAATGCTCCTTAAACTATAGGGCTAATATAATAATGTAGTTAAATAAGTTCCTCTTTTAGTAAAAACCCCATTGTTGAACCTTTTGCGATTAGAAAATCGAGAATCTTTATGACTTTTCTTTTAATCGGAATACTGGTTTGTATTATATCAATGTGACTGTTTGTATAAGAAAAAATGTATTCTTCAATGTAATACAATGTGTTCTCGGGTAGAGTTTTATCATATAAATGCGGATTGTTTGTTATGATATCACTAATCCAATCTATTCCGGTTTCTATGAATGTTGCTTTACCAACTGTATTGAGGACTTGAGAAATAGCAAAAAGAGTAGTAGGATTGTAACCTAATCGATTTGCTACAGCAATATAGAAGCTGTTATTCTGCGGTTTAAGAGAATGCCATTGAGATGTATTCTCTTTCCAAAATGGACTATAGAGTAAAAAAGTTGCCAAAACATCTTCATAGCCATAACCTATATGAACAACAGTGTTGATGTTTTTATAATCGTCAACATTTTTTTCATATTCTTGAAAGAAATAGTCTTGCATAAGAGTCCATAAGTCCCAAAACGCACCATATCTCGGATTAATATCTTCTGCATTTATAATATCAGATAATAACCGGTCAAACTCTCGATTAAACCCTACTAACGGCATAAGTGTTTGAATAATTGTGCTTCTGTCATAGCTGTTAATATTTAACAGAAATTCCGCAAGCCATTTTTTATACTCGTTTTCCAGCTCGAATATTCTGTGTAATCTGTCATCATGTTTATCATGGAATAGTTTCTCCCAAAACTGTTCACCGATAGTTATTACAAATCTTGTTATATCTGTATCATGAGAATCTAATATTGTGCTCAGGTATATTCTCGTATTATAATCAAGCACCGATAAATCAATTGATTTAAGTGAATATTCGTCTACAGATAATAGAGCTGATATATCTTCCTTATTAGAATCAACAAATTCAACCACATCGTTCCCATTGAATGAAGCTATAAGCTTTGAAAAAACAATAATCAGCTTGAAAGCTAAATCTCTGTCTTTCTTCCACAGACCAGACAATGGATAGATCATATTGTTTCCAATCTGTTTGCGATAATCAAGCATAAAAGCAAGAAGTATGATAATCGGATTCGTCCATTCGACATCATTGTCGCTCCGATCAACCATATTCGATATTTCCGACATGATAACCGCTTTAATATCGTGATTAAATAAAGCGTTTGAACTATTCTGTAAGAGACCAAAACCACGTTCTAAGATGGCATTCTTACAATAGTCGTACTGATCGGTATCAAGTGTTCCGCTAAAATCTCGTAAAAGGACAGCTATGGTAAATGTAATCATATCAATACTCTTCAGCGGCAAATCTTCTTTATCAGACTCTATCAGTGTTTTAGCAGCCTCGTATGCTGATATGGGGCTGTCTTCGTATTTGCTGTAAGTCTTGTATTTTTCATCATGTTTATATCGAGATGAAGCCCAGAGCAATAATTCAGTATCACCTAACTTTGCAGCATATTCCTCGCTACTGTTTTTGGCATACTCAACAACTTTTTGAGGCATATCTGCTTTCATTGGTATTTTGATTTGACTATCTTCAACGATCGGTTCTCCTTCAGGAATATATTTCCTAAAATCAATCCGATGGAAACACGCCTGATGAATTGGGTGCCATTTTTCAATATCAGTTGATGCAGTGTCAATAGCAGAATATAATCTGTCAAGTCGTTGTTTGAATTCATCTTCCGATAAATCACCTGAATATACTTGGTACTGTAGAATAATATCTTCGAAGGTTTTTTTCCGGAATTCTTTTTTATTGGTCTTAAGTCTCTCATCATCGAACATCTTGTTTCTTGGAATTAATCCTCTGAAATAGTTTACAGAATATTCTTTCGATAAACGTGCTCTATCAAGTAAAAACAGTTCTTTGGATTTTAATAGTACACAACAAATATCGAATAATTTGTCAGGAAAAGCGATCACTGCGCTCATTACTACCGCTGTTATTGAGACATTATTGCTTTTCCTTAGCAAATATAAGCACAATGCTGTTGCTTCTTCTTTTGTTAGTTTCTCAACATACGACAAAACATAGTCTTCAAGAGCCATTAATACTGAATCAAGTAAATGTGGTGTAACTCCTGTTCCACGATATGCTTTCCACAATCTATCACTGCATATTTGTGGGATAATCTCTTTGTCGTTCAATATAATCTGAATATCATAGCATTCGTTATAGCGTTTATTCAAATCTGAATCTTTATAGTATGTTACAGCATTGTTTGTAAGGTTAATAATAAAATTGATAGTGTTCATCGTATCTACTTGCAATAATGCACGAATAGGGGTCTGATATGCACTGGATGGAGAATACATTGACTGCAAATGATCATTGAAACCAAAATGCAATTCCATAGCTATAAATGAAAAATGGTCATTCTTGTCTTTATACAGCCAATATGCCCATGCTAATTGAAGCAGTTTTTCAGGAATAGCAGCATATACTTTTCCACATTCATAAATATTTGAAAGCGATTGTGTTATGAAAACATAATCTTTATCACGATGGCTGAATAATTTGTTGCTGATAATGTTATCAACTAAAGCCGCTAATTCATCTTTTAATTCTATAGCTGCAAGCAGGATGATGGTATTGATTGATTTGTAAGTAGAATCGTCATATAGACCATACCTTCGTTCACTCTCTTGCCATATTTTATCTTTTAGGGATAAAGCAATATGACCTACTATGTGAGTTGTTTCTCCTGTGGGGTTGCTTCGCACCCATGATCCCATTGCTTCCACTACAATGTTTATATTTTGACTATTCCATGGAATTAAATCTATGTGTTTGCTAATATAACTGAATATCGTATTCCAAGCTTTTCCTGTTGGTTCAGTGAAACGATATATGCTTATTCTTTGTGACTTAATCAGTTTAATATAGTTATTATTTCTAACGACGCATTTGCACGCAGTGTTTAATAAGAATACTGACCTCGTAAATAATTCATAGGTATTTGCACTGAATAAGGACTCCATAATGCTAAAGGCTTCGGCATCTTCCGAATTCATAAGTGCAATTATTGTTTCATCTTTCCATAACTGCTGATATTCAGGATTAACTAAAGAATTTGTAAGTGTAGATAAAAGGTTGCTGTCAGCATCCTTAAGTTTAGTTTCAAGCCATATTCGATACATTTTCCTTGAACGTAGGGAGTTGGCAAAAATATCCGTTATCTTCTGAAGGTCATAACTCTCATTATATTTTTCCTCGAAAATATGATTTACAACTATTTCCTCATATACATCATGACTAAATACCCACAGTCCGGGGGTATCATCATACGGAATGATAATACCCTGTTCTTCCAGTAGCGAAAGAACTTCTCCATCATCAGAAGCTTGCGCCTTATAACAATATGCTTCGTTATTCAATAAGGACGAAGCCATGTTCTCAATAAATGCTTCTCTCCTAATGGGGAGATTACGCTGTCTTTGCCGATCATTCCGTATGAATTGTTTCCATATCTGCTCTGAAAATACTTTTGTATCCGACGGTACTGTTGTTCCGGCTGATAATAATTCTAAATACAGCTTCAGGTAGAAAAGATTACAAAGGATACCACAAACCTTTTTATTTGAAGGAAGTTCAAAATCATAATTGCCCGATAATGCCGTTAGTTTTTCACTATCAATGTTTTCTATGCATAATTCATCAATTATAATTCCATCAAGGATTGCATTTATGAAACCATTTTTATACTGTTTTCTAATGGTAATGATTATCTTCCAACCAGATTCGATTAATCTATGGATAGCATTCCTAAATATATCAAAATCGAAGAAGTTACTATACTTTTCTGCCGATTCAATTAAACAATACTTGTTGCTATCTGATTCATATAATGAAATCAAACCGTCCAAACCACAATTACCAAACTGATTGAACAATGATGTTTCTTCCTTAACATCAAAATCGGATGCAGAAAAGGCTAAGAGACTTGTATCTTGCTTTTCAACCACTTGCTCGTAAAAGTCTTTTACATATCCTGATTTGCCAGTACCTGCATTACCATAAACAACAAGAGCGCTGTTGTTTGACTTAGTAAAATCATGTATCGCCGTTTGTGAATAATCGATTTTTAGAATTCTATCTTTATAAGGTATTTCGGATTTGATGTTACTTATGATGGAAACCGTTCGTTTTTGTACTTTTTCAGCAAATAATCGAAGCGTTGAATCGGGATCAAAATAGAATTCTCTTAACGTACATAATTCAGGATTATAAAGCATTGCTTCAATATGGCTAGGAACTCGCCATTCAATATTAATACCTAAGCTTTTTCCGTGATTTTCAATTTCATCTTGATAATCTGGCTTTACTTTTCCTTTAGTTTTGCTCGTAGAGAATTCCTTGTTTGTATAAATAATAAACTTGGTAATCCCTGCATACTTATCTTTAGCACCATCTATTGCTTCTATAAGCTCCATCTTTTTTGAAGATAGTTTTGTTGCGGCGTCATAATACTTAGCCTGAAAACCAATAACATCACCATCATCAGTTTTTATAGGCTGAGTTTCAATATAGGGCTGATTAAAATAGCGAAAGATACCGAATTTCTGCTTAAACTCAAAACAGAAAAGTGTATATGCAAGGCTTTCAAATGCTTCTCTTTGCTTACCGGAGAATTTATAATCAAATACATTCCAATCAACAGTGATACTTGCCATAATACAATCCCTCCATCCCGAAAATGAGTTGCTTATTTCCTTTATTATAGCATATTTCCTGTTTACAGTCAATTTATAAATCAAAAAAGACAGGCTCACGATAGTAAGCCTGTCGGATTACATTATGGGTACTGTGTTCAATTATCTGTGACTTTCATAAACATTACCAAGTCAGCCATATCCTCAGAAAATCTGACCGGAATTAGTATCCACTTTAACAGCGAACTTGTTCTGGAAGTGCAGTTCCTCCATAATAATAACTGCGGTATTATCAGGAGCCTTCCTAAGCGAGCCAACAGATGTAATAGTCCCACCTTTTGAATAGAGGAAATTCTCTGACTTTGCGTTGTCATCAAATGCAAGACAGGTAAACAAGTCTGTCTCGATGGAATCAACGCCAATGTGCTTTGGTTGATCAACTGCGATGCTGAATTTACAGTAGCTGTAATCCTGTGCCAAGCAACAAGTCTGACCGCCGATCAGGAGCATTTGAAGTGTTCCACGTATTCTTCAGACAAGGACGCTTGTTCCGCACACTTCATCAGAACTGTTGTACTGAACGAGATCGTGATGAGCGAACTTAACAAACTGCTTGTCAGGGTCAAGAAGCATGAGGACGAGTTTGTACAGGCGGCTATGGATAATTCCGTTCAGAAGCAGTCCTCGGAGCTTACAAAAGCAAAGGAAGCCCTGAAACAGGCTGAAAAGTGTATCATTGAGCTTGACAGGCTGTTTACAAGGCTTTATGAGGACAATGTATCAGGGAAAATTTCCGATGAGCGATTTGCTGTCATGTCCGAAGGATATGAGGACGAACAGAATAAACTAAAGGCAAGCGTTACAGAGCTTACTGCCTATATCGAAACCGCCGAACAGAAGTCCGCTGATGTGACCGCATTCATCAGCGTGGTGCAGAAGTATGAGCGTATCACGGAGCTTACTCCTGAGATCATGCATGAGCTTATCGAAAAAATCGTTGTTCATGCTCCTGATAAGAGCAGCGGTCACCGCACACAGCAGATCGACATTTATTATCGCTTCGATGTCGCAGTATCGACTGCGGTCGCTGACAGTATGAAGTACGACAAAAAGAGAAAGGTTGCGTAACCACCCAGGTTACGCAACCTCATCTTAAAATCTTAAATACTTCTTTATCGGCGTTCCTCTAACGTGCGAGTCTTTTTTTGCTTAATAACGCCAATGCAAACGGCGAGCCTTATGAATATCAGATCATTTATCCTTTGTTCTTTTTGACACGCTTACGGCAACGGCACCAAGCAGCAACATTGTCAATGCTGCACCTGCTCCTAAGCCTGTGTTAGGTGACTTATCGCCGTCTTTGTTTACATTTTGAACTGCTGTCTGTGAACTGTTTTGTAAGCTATCATCTATTTTGCCTGTGCTGTCTGGTGATATATCTGATGAACTTTCAGGCGTTTTTGTACCAAGGACATAGAAAGGTGCATCGTCTGTGACAAAGGATATTTCTGCATCAGACTCTTCACATTTAAGACTGCTTACTGTACCATCAGCTTTAACGGAATTTACCTGATCTTTGTCTATGTTTATCGTTACCTTTATTCCATTTGCCGGCAGAATAGAATCTCCGTCAATGTAATAAATATGAAATGCTACGGTGTTTTCAGACTTTTTTCCCATGACGCTGTTTAACCAGTCAAGAGCTTCCTTCTCTGTGACCTGATCCACCGCAAGATTTTTATCTTTATCGGCATTCTCGATCTTCACGCTTGTGCCATCTGGAAAATCAATAACAGCATTTCCATCGTCGTCAACAGGCACACTGTTCCATGGAACATCTTCTGTATAGACCGCATAAACATTTCCATTTGCAGTTGTATTATTATCATCAAGCTTTGCCTCTGCCGCATAAGCACCAGAAGGTATGCTTAATGCAAGCACAAGAGCAAGAAATAAAGTCATTTTTTTCATTGGTCTATTTGACCCCCTATCTGTGTATTCAAGGAAGCCGCACCTGCACTATAATAAGTGTGCGGCTCGTAACCCATGATCTTAAGCTTTATCTTTGTACCGACCTCCGGCGTCTTTGAGAGCGTAACATATTTCACATACTCGTTTGGCTTGATAAGACCAGTTTCTCCAAGCATATTTCCCTGTTCGTCAAACACTCTGAGCTTTATCCAGGCATTGTTGCCCTCGATATTTGTAAGATATACTATTGCCTTGTCGCCTTCCATAGTGACGTTTCCGCACACCGCAAAATCATAGCTCATATCATCTCTGTTCGGAGAGCTATAGCCTAAATTTTCCGAAACCTCAGGCTTGCCATGCTGTGCTGTGCTTTCAAAAGGCGGTGGAGTAAATTCTGCACTTTTTTTATCATTTGGACGGCACAATGCAAATATCATCACGCCAATGGTAACTGCAAAACAGACCATAAGCACTGATACGATCAGCTTCCCGTCATTTTTTTGCTTATCCATCATAAGCCCCCTGATATGAATACTTTTTAATTACGCTATCGGTACAATCTCAATATCATTGTTTCTTACTACCCTCCATGCTACATTTGATCCTGTTACATAATAAAGAGTTGTATCAACATGGGTAGAAACAACCACTGCGTCAGTTACTTATTGAATGTCTTCAGAGATCGTTACTGTGATAGTGCCAAGATCCGTATTGTTTGTTTCTATTCCTGCTCCACTTACACTGAAATATGTTGAATCTTTAGGTGCGGCGTCAACAGTAGTGCCTTCGGCTGTTTCCAATAAAATAACATCTTCATAAAACATGCCGTTAAGTCCTTCAACCTTTGATGCAAAATTCAACTGTGCTTTAATAGCCGAATTTGAATGGTTTGTTACAGTTATCGCCTTAGGCTCATCCCACCAGCATGCAGACTCTGTGGTATAGCTATGTGTTTCAGGATCCCATACCTTATGTCCGCCAAAGTAGGTAAAATTCATTTCCTCCCACTCAACGTCCACAGACATTGTCGTTGACTTGGAATCAATATAGCTTCCTGTCACCTTTATATTTGTTGGTTCACTGCCGTCATTTTTTTCTGAATTTACCGCATATGCTGCAACCACGCTAGTGCTTGCAAGCACTAATGCGGTGATGATCGCAAATTTGTTTTTCATGATAAATTCCCCCGTTATTTATTTTTCAACAGTGACAGTTATTTTTGCCACCATATCGACCATTGCTTTTTCACCTGATTGCGGATCATAACTTAAAACTCTGAAATTTGCGTCTGTATAAGTGCCTTCACTAAGTTTGTCCTCCTCGCCCTCAAGCAAAGGAAGCGTTTTAAGCTGATTACCTGGTTTTATAGTACCTGAGCGTGCGATGATCTCACCATTTACCTCGATACAAAGCACGATATCCTGAGTTGAACTGCTTGGATGCTTATAACTAAAATAAGCCGTTTTATCAGAAAGCTTGATATTCACTGTATTTTCGTATTCAAGAGAAATTCCTCCGCCACCCTCAGGAACATCAATACTTCTGCTGTTGTCCTCCAAAGGTTCAGCATTCTGCTCTGTCTGCTGAGGTGCATAATCGGGTACTAGAGATTTTGTTTCTGGCTTTCTGAAAAACACAGCCCAAATCGTAATGCCTATGCAAAACATCATGCCCAGAATAAGTGCAGCTATTATGATCCTTTGTTTTTTTGCTTTGTTCTCATTATTCTCCATCATTATCCTCCTGCTTGTGCATTAGCCAGACATTCCTGCTAAATAGCATTAATGTTCACAATAATTGTACATTGTTATTAACAAAAAGTCAACAACATTTGCACAAGTGGTAAAAATAATACACAAGCGGTAGTTTTTTTGATACATATGGCTTTTATTTTTTGACAGTTCAACATCCCCGTGACCGTTAAAGCACAACAAAAACGATAGCTCTCATAATAACACCGTTACTTTTTTATTAATAGATAATACTTGAAATCTTCGGGATAATATAGTATAATAGCCTTATATGTTGTTATCCTGATAGGAAAACTCAGGCAGAAGGAATGGTGATAATATGAAAAAAGGAGTTATCTCTGTGAACTCAAATGCAGAGAAAACTATTATTGCAATGACGATATCCGTTGTTCTTGCCATTATTTTTGACGGCAAAAAGAAAAAGCCTGCAAAGCGCAAAAGCTTTGCTCAGCGTGTTTCAAAGCACTATAAAACTATCGACAATATAATGCTTATGACAGTTGCAAAGGACGTCAAGAAAAAAGAGCAGGAACGTGCGGCTCTTAAAAAGAAAAATTCATACAAGACCAAGCTCCGTGACCTTGAGATACAAGACGCTGAGTTTATTGAACTGTAGGTGATATCATGACGGAATATTTCAAGCGTTACCGCAGTTTTGTTGCAAGCTGTCTTGATGATAAAGACTGCGACTTTGCAAAGCTCCTTGATTATCACAAAGAACATATCGCTTTTTTTCAGCACGAACGGCTGATACATCTTATCGTGACGGTGCTTTTTGCACTTTGTACTGTCATGACGTTCATTGCCATTGCAGTTTGGCAGGTCATGATACTCATACCCCTTGCCATTGCGTTTCTCGTACTGCTTGTGCCTTATATAAAGCACTACTATTTTCTTGAAAATCAGACTCAGCTTCTTTATAAGGACTATGACAAAATATACAGACGAGTACATAATTTTGGACTTGACAACGAGAAAGGCGTGAAATAATGGAGTACACAAAATACGCCAAGGAGCAGTGGAAAGGCAGCGTCATAACCTCTCCCCTGCCACCTACTCTCGTTACCTGCGGCAGTATGGATAAACCCAATGTGTTCACAGTTGCGTGGACAGGCATTCTCTGCACTCAGCCGCCTGTTACCTACATCTCCGTCAGACCTGAGAGATATTCCCACGAGCTTATCACTCAAAGCGGTGAGTTCGTCATAAATCTGCCGACCAGAGAGCTTGTGAAAGCTGTGGATTGGTGCGGTGTGAAAACCGGCAGAAAAGTGGATAAGTTCAAGGAAATGCACCTTACCGCAGAGCCGTCCGCAAAGGTATCGGCACCTTTGCTGGCCCAGTCCCCTGTGAATATCGAGTGCAAAGTAAGAGAGGTCGTGAGCCTTGGAACGCATGATATGTTCATTGCTGACATTGTGGGGCTTGACGTTGCAAAAGAATTGCTTGACGAAAAAGGAAAGCTTTGCCTTGACAAAGCGGGGCTTCTTGCCTACGCTCACGGAGAGTATTACGGACTTGGCAAAAAGCTTGGCACGTTCGGCTACTCAGTAAGGAAAAAGAAAAACAACAAAAATATCAGAAAAGGAAAATAGAGTTATGAAAAAAATTCTCACAGCCGCAGTTGCGCTGGCTGTATGCTATAGGCTCAGACCTATCAAAGCGTACGCATGGAGCGGCACTACTCACGAGGACATTGTGAAAAAATCACTTGCACTTCTGGAAAAGGAGAAAAAGCAGAAGCAGGTGACATTCTATAAAGACTATCACAGCGAGATACTCAAGGGCTGCACACAGCCTGACGAGGAGAACGATATGGACAAAGGTCATGGCAAGCATTATTACTCCTGCGTTAATCCAAAGGGCAAGGAGCTTCCTGAAACTAACGGTTATTACCGCAACCGCTTTGGCGACCTTGCAGTGAGCGCAAGAACTTGCCTCGAAGAAAACTACACCGCCGCAGTATCTCTTTACAAAAGCGGTGACATAAAAAACGCCATGCGTGTTCTCGGCAGAGCCGCACATTTTATTTCAGACATGGGATGCACTGTTCACGTTGCAAACATGAAATATCAGGACAAGGCAAACAACGTGCATTACGCTTTTGAGAAGCACGTTTCCACCACCTGCACAAGACACACAGCCGACAGCTTCGACAAGCGTCTGCTGAAATACTACGGCAAGGATAACTTTGGCGAGGCTTCAAACAAGCTTGTGAAATACGCAGGCAAGTTCGTTGACACCATTTCTCACCTTGACCCAAGAGCTTTTGATGACGTTGCAAAGAACACTCTTCCGGTCACACAGCAGAATGTCACAGCGCTTCTTCTAAAATTCTATGACGATTGCACCTCTGACGCAGGGAATTACATACTTGACGGCAAGGCTTACACATTCAAAAACGAGATATCAGGTCTTGTACTCACTGTTACCCCAAAGGGATTACAGCTTGAAAAGCCTGACAAGGAGCTTGAACAGAAGCTGACGGTCTGTCTTACAGAGGACGGCACATTCGGTTTAAAGATAGGCGACGGCGGATATGTAAACGCTTCATGCAAGGGCTATGACTATCTGAAAATAGACGGCAAGCCTGTTCAGTTCAGGGTCACTGCTCTGGGAAAAAGACGTTTCAGAATATCCACTGAATCCACAGGCTATGTAAAGGTGCTTGCAAACTCAAAGGGCGGAAAGCTCTCCTTTGCTGACCTTGAGCCTGAAAATTCAGCTCAGATCTGGATACTTAACTAAAGATCACAACACAAAAAAGGCAGACTCATCGTCTGCCTTTTTTTTACTGCAAATTATGTTTGCGTGTTATTATAAAATTAGTCAACAGGAAATATGCCAAGATATATGCGAACTGATACATTGTCATAAACACAAGTCTTAGGTTGAATGCCACTTCCGTATCGGGCAAGCGTGACGTTGGCATAAAGAGCATATTCCACAGAGAAAGGTCGCCTGCCAGATTGCTTATCATCGAGGATAACATATTGCAAGAGAAGATTATGGCAAAGCCTACAAGAACTTTATGCTTGAAACAGTTTGAAAGGGAGATAACAAAATATAAGAATATCTGCAAGCCTGCAAACAGCGTCAGAGTATACAGGCATATCAGAAACGAAGTGAGCGGTTCTTCAGCAAAGCCGTTGCCCAAAGCGTTTATAAAATCTCCCACAGAGTCAAGATATTCTGTTGGATCGATAAGCAAAAGCGAAAGCACAAAAACGATCATGCTTGCCGCTGACCATATCACAGAAGAAATGAACTTTGTGAAAATATGATAATACGGCTTGACAGGTATTGTCAGCATAAGATAGCCCTCGTCAGTGAAAAGGGTCTTGTGAAAGTTGGTCAGCGATATGGTAAAGCCCACAGTGAACAACGCCCCCACGGCAATACCATAGGCAATGCACACAACAATGAATATCACCAGAAAATTAGGGCTTTTAACACTCTCGCCATAACGAAGCATCAGAGAAAATATCAGTGCAACTATCATATATCCCAACACAAGAGGGAAAAACTTTCTTGCCGAGCGTTTAAGCTCATATTTCAAAAGCTTGCCTAACATCTGTACACCTCCCTGAAAAGCTGATCCACAGACTTGCCGGTTTCGTTATGGATAGCGTCAACAGATTTATGCAGCCTTAGCATACCATTTTGTATCATCACCACGTCGTCAAGGACAGGTTCGATATCTGCAATAAGGTGGGTGGAAATTACCACAGCCGCCCGCTCGTTGTAATTTGAGATTATGGTGTTGAGGATATAATCTCTCGCCGCAGGATCAACGCCTGCAATTGGCTCATCAAGAAGATAAACGTCAGCCTCACGGCTCATAACAAGACAAAGCTGCACCTTTTCTTTTGTACCCTTTGACATTGTCTTGAACTTTGCCGCAGGGTTTATCCCCAGCCTGTTCATCATATCCTGAGCCTTTGCTACATTGAAATTGCTGTAAAAATCCTGAAAAAACCTAATCATCTCATTTACTTTCATATCGTCAGGTATGAAATTTCTGTCAGGCAGATAGGAAACCACTTTTTTAGTTTCCACGCCAATAGGCATTCCGCATATGAGTATATCCCCTGCCGTAGGTTTTATAAGTCCACAGCAAAGCTTGATAAATGTTGTTTTTCCGCTTCCGTTCGGCCCTAGCAGACCGATAATTTTACCCCTCTCCAGCGCAAGGTCAAGATTGCTCAGCGCTGTAAAGCTTCCATACTGCTTTGTAAGCCCATAAGTCTGCAAAACAGTTTCCATGCTGTCCCCTCCTTTGTAGCAAAAAGCAGCAAGACTTTAACACGCCTTGCTGCCGCATTATTATCTTTCTTCACAAATAAGCTTGATCGCAGTTCTTTCCTCACCGTCGATCAAAACACTTGCAAATGCAGGGATACAAATAAGATCAATGCCCAATGGTGCAAGATAGCCCCTTGCGATCGCTATAGCCTTGATCGCCTGATTGGCTGCGCCTGCGCCCACTGCCTGTACCTCAACTGCACCGCTGTCACGGATAACGCCCGAAACTGCTCCTGCCACCGAATTAGGGACAGACCTTGAAGAAACCTTTAGAATTTCCACTTGAATACCTCCATAAGTAAATTCAAAGAATTTACCCCACTTATTATACACACTATATTATACTACATACATAATAAAATTTCAAGCTTTATTAATACTTTTCGTTATTATCGCTTAATAACACGCTGTATATTTGTTGCTTTTCCCGATTTTTCATCAAATTTTACCACGACTCCGTTTATAAAGCAATCGTTGGTGCTTTCTGAAAACCTCACAGGGGTGCGATATTTGAACTTATTTATGACTATATCACTGTCTACCCCAAGTACGGAAAGCTCAGGGCCTGTCATTCCAACATCGGTGATATAGGCGGTATGTCCGCTTAAGATCGTTTCGTCAGCCGTCTGAACATGGGTATGAGTGCCAAGCACAGCAGTGCATCGTTTTTGCAGATAAAAGCCCATAGCCTTTTTCTCAGAAGTTGCCTCCGCATGAAAATCAACGATTATATTAGGCGTATCAATGCTTTCAAGAAGCTTGTCAACATAGTTGAAAGGATTTTCCACTGCTTCCATATACATCGTTCCCATAAGATTTACCACGGCTATCTTATAAGGACACATATCGATATAAGTCACACCATGACCCATAACGCCCTCAGGGTAATTGGCAGGTCTTAAAAGTTGCTCGTTTGTGTCATAAAGCTCCTCAGCCTCACGTCGTCTGAAAGAATGATTTCCTGTCGTTACAACGTCAGCCCCCATGTTGAGAAGCTGTCTGTAAGACTGCGGTGTGATACCATTGCCCTGAGCAGAATTTTCACCGTTCACCACGGTCACATCTATATCATATTCACGCTTCAGCTTATACATTCTGCTTTCAAGAAAATCGCAGCCGCTTTGTCCCACAACATCTCCGATAAAAAGTAAGTTCATTTGCTATCTCCGTTCTATACTGCATTTTACAGTTACCCTTATTATACACTATCCTTACTGCAAAATCAAGCAGACATTACAAAAAGGGGCTGTAAAAAAAGTTCCCAAGAAAAAAGGCTGCGATCTTGCCAAAAA
>ERZ791631.1372-NODE-1372-length-14483-cov-2.529249_pt1 | contig 14483 bp, 14 predicted proteins | sample MGYA00509961_ERZ791631 | MGnify/ENA primary metagenome ERZ791631 (study PRJEB30046, sample SAMN00715248) | human gut metagenome | study: EMG produced TPA metagenomics assembly of the A metagenome-wide association study of gut microbiota in type 2... | reverse complement strand
GCAACCCGTTCAAACAAACACTGTTCAAAGCCACCGAAGGATCAACAAACAGATACATCCGGTTTCCTTTCACCGTTATATCTTGCCAGGCATATTGATCTTCAAAAGGATTCGGCTGTGTTCCATAGATCCCTTCCCCGTATTTTTTCAACCATTTCCCCATCTTCTCCAATACATCCTTTTCAAAAGGTACGACACTTCCGTCTCCTTCCGGACCGATATTGAGCAGATAATTCCCACCGCGGCTCACCACCTTTACCAAACTCCGGATTTTTTCATCTGCCTTCTTTCCGGGATCCCCTCTTTCCTGCCAGGAACGGTATCCCCAGGTCTCCTCAAAGAACGAAGCAGCAGTCTGCCAAGGCACTCCGATCTTATAATCCGGATATTCATTATCCGCCATCACGCTAAAATCACTGCAATCGTTCCCCAAGCGTCCGCTAATCATACAATCGGGTTGCAAGGAATCCACCAAATCATAAAGCCCCCGGCTTTGCTCCGGCGTAAGAGAGCCCATATCGAACCAAATTTCCGAAATTTTTCCGTATTCCGTCATAATCTCCGTCACCTGTTTCCGGTTAAAAGCATAATGTTCCGGCGTCAGCGGATCAGCATTGTGGCTGGATATCGGATAAGCCTGCGGGAAATGCCAGTCGATCAGCGAAAAGTAAACGCCGAAACGCATCCCTTGCCGACAGCAAGCCTCGGCCAATTCTTTCATGACATCCCGGGCAAAAGGAGTCGCATCGACAATATTGTAATCAGTATACCGGCTATGGTACATACAAAAACCGTCGTGGTGTTTGGAAGTAAAAACAATCGATTTCATCCCGGCTTTTTTAGCCAGTGCGACAACACTGTCGGCATTCCAATGCAACGGTATAAAACGATTTGCCACAGCCGCATACCAATCTCCGAAGATTCCGGCATGTGCCTGTATTTGTTCACTATACCCTCTGGTCACAGGCTGTCCGTCCCACACACCTCCCAATTCGGAATACAGCCCCCAATGAATAAACATGGAAAATTTCTGATTCATCCATACTGAATCCGGTTTATTTGCATAAACCCCGGAAGTGAATAACAATAAAATAATCAGTAATCTCATAGTTGTATAAATATTTCATCCGCAAAATTACAATTCAAAAATTTTCCCTGCTGCTTCCTGCATTTATCCGGCTATAAAAGTAATAATAAAAATTTGAAGATGTAAAAACAGAAAAATATGGGAACGGGAAATTAAAAAAGTAATGTACCGGCGGTGAAACCGGATATAATTGTATACCTAAAATCAAAAATCGCAGATCATGAAAAATCTACATTTAAATTTTAAATTTGGTACACGAACACCTTTCAGCAGAACAATTTAAAACTATAAATCCAACCTCTGAAATTAAAATCATTACCGTTTCCCGAAAAAAAAGAAAAATTTAAAAATATCTGTTCTTTTTTTTTTGGTAATCGCAAGAACAATCAGTAATTTTGGTCACAAATTGCAGGTAAAACGTTTCCGATTCTTCTTGAATGCGCGAGGTGAAATATGTTATACAGCATAATTATTTGAAAATCAAATACATTAAAATAAAATTTATTTATTCATTAAATTTATTATCATGACGCCGACTCATATTGAACACATTGGCATTGCAGTTGCAAGCTTGGATGAAGCCATTCCCTTTTACGAAAAAGTATTGGGATTGAAATGCTATGCCATCGAAGAAGTCAAAGACCAAAAAGTAAAAACAGCCTTCTTTCAGGTAGGCCAAACCAAGATCGAATTGCTGGAATCTACAGATCCGGAAGGCCCGATCGGTAAATTTGTAGAAAAGAACGGTGGTGGCATGCATCACATTGCTTTTGCAGTTGAAGATGTTGCACAAGCACTAAACGACGCTGCAGAAGCCGGTTGCCAATTGATCGACAAAGCACCGCGTGGTGGTGCTGAAGGTTTGAAAATCGGCTTTTTACACCCGAAATCCACAAACCGGGTATTAACAGAACTTTGCGGTAAAAAATAATTATAAAATCTGAAAATTTAAAAATGTAAAAACATGAAAATGAGACCACTTATACAGCGGATGTCATTTTCATGTCTTTACATTTTTAAACGATCACATTAAATACTATTTATGATGACAAATCAAGATAAAGTAAAAAAACTGATTGATCTTCGCGCGACAGCGAAATTAGGCGGTGGTGAAAAGAGAATTGAGTCACAGCACAAAAAAGGCAAGCAAACTGCCCGCGAAAGAATCGAAATGTTATTGGATGAAGGTAGTTTCGAAGAATTCGACATGTTTGTAACTCATCGTTGCAATAACTTCGATATGGCGAAAACCAAATTCTTAGGCGACGGTGTCGTAACCGGTCAGGGTACAATCGACGGCCGCCTGGTTTTCGTATTTGCACAGGATTTCACCGTATTCGGAGGTGCTTTGTCGGAAACACTGGCACAAAAAATCTGTAAGGTAATGGATAAAGCTATGATTGCCGGTGCTCCGGTAATCGGATTGAACGATTCCGGTGGTGCCCGTATTCAGGAAGGTGTAACTTCATTGGCCGGTTATGCCGAAATTTTCGAACGTAATATTCTGGCTTCCGGTGTAATTCCTCAGATTTCCGCTATTTTCGGACCTTGTGCCGGCGGTGCCGTATATTCTCCGGCATTGACCGACTTTATCCTGATGACTGACGACACATCCTATATGTTTGTTACCGGCCCGAAAGTTGTCAAAACGGTAACGGGTGAAGACATCAGCACGGAAGACCTGGGTGGTGCCAGCGTACATTCTACCAAATCAGGCGTTGCTCATTTCCGCGTAGAAAACGAAGAAGAAGGTATTATGATTATCCGGAAACTGTTGTCTTATCTGCCTTCCAACAACCTGGAAGACGCTCCGATTATTGACTGCAATGATCCGATCGATCGTTTGGAAGACACCTTGAATTCCATTATTCCGGACAATCCGAACCAGCCGTACGATATGCTGCATGTAATCGAAGCCATCGTAGACAACGGTGAATTCCTCGAAGTACACCGCAATTTCGCTAAAAATATCATCGTAGGCTTCTGCCGTATGGGCGGTATTCCGGTAGGTGTAATCGCCAACCAACCTAATTTCCTGGCAGGAGTTCTCGATATACAGGCATCGCGTAAAGCAGCCCGTTTCGTACGTTTCTGCGACTGTTTCAATATTCCGATTCTGACCCTGGTCGACGTTCCGGGATTCTTGCCGGGTAGCGGTCAGGAATACGGCGGTATCATCATTCACGGTGCTAAACTGTTGTTTGCTTACGGTGAAGCTACTGTACCGAAAGTTACCGTAACCTTACGTAAATCATACGGTGGAGCACACGACGTGATGTCCTGCAAACAGTTACGCGGAGATGCCAACTATGCATGGCCTTCTGCCCAGATCGCCGTTATGGGAGCATCCGGAGCTATTGAAGTACTGTACGGTAAAGAAGTAAGCGCAATTGAAAATGCAGAAGAAAAAGCTAAATTCATTCAGGAAAAAGTAGATGCTTATGACGAAGCATTTGCCAACCCTTATCAGGCTGCTTCTTACGGCTATATCGACGATGTTATCGAACCGCGCAACACCCGTTTCCGTGTGATCCGTGCATTCGAAAGCCTACGTACCAAAAAAGTCGTCAATCCGCCTAAGAAACATAGTAACATACCTTTATAAAATAAAAGCATATGATAAATTTAATCACGCTCTCTGCAGATGTGATCAGGGAAGCCGGTGGATTCACAATTTCTATCGTAAGTATATTCGTGGTATTTATTTCTCTCGGAGTGCTGGTGTTCATCTTTATGTCTATTCCGAAATTACTGGAATTAAACATCAGGAAAAAACTGAAAAAATCCGGTGTACCGGAAGAGCAACGGGACGGCATCGACGAAATTCTCCGGATGATACAGAAAATACATAAATTTAAAATACAAAAAGATGAAGAAAGCAATATCATCACCATACATACCGCACAGAAGCAATACTCCCCCTGGAGTTCTAAAATCTACGGTGTACAAAATCAACCTGTAAGAAAGTAATAACGACAAACGATGAATGAGCATAAATAGAAAACAATCGTTTTTTCTGCTCGTTCGAAGTTTTTGACAAACAAAAAACGATGAAAAAATATAAGTTTAAAATAAACGGCCAGACTTACGAAGTAGAAGTAGGCGAATTCGACGGAACCAACGCAACAGTTTCTGTTAACGGTACTCCCTATCAAGTAGAAATGCAGGGAGAAGAGAAAAAAGCAAAAACTCCGGTACTTGCACGTAAACCTGTGGTTAACAAACCGGGAGAAGGAGAAATCAAGAAGACTGAAAGTAGCGGTGCTTCTTACAAAATCAACTCTCCGCTGCCCGGAACGATCAAAAAAGTCAATATTACGGTCGGTTCTGCTGTCAAAGCCGGTGATTGTGTTATGATCATGGAAGCGATGAAGATGGATAATAACGTTATAGCAGAAAAAGGCGGTACGGTACAGGCCATCAAAGTAAAAGAAGGAGATGCCGTTCTCCAGGGCGATACATTAGTAGAAATAGCATAATTACACTGTATATGAACAAATTTATTTTCATTATGCTATCTTTTCTGTTTGTGGCCTTAAGCGGAAATTTCTGCCTGGCATCGAACGGAGGTAGTTTAAAAGAACAACTCGTCCATGGAAAATGGATGAACAAAGCTGACGGTTACATACCGAAGGCGATCCGCGCGGCGGATTTAAAACCCGATCAAAAAGAGCGGAAAGTTGCCCGCTACAAAGTTTACAGTTTCAATGACGATGGTACGTTTACGATGGACTCCATTAAACAACGTTATACCGGAGACTGGAGACTGGAAGGCAGCACAGTGATCATGACGTTCAATCCGAAAAAGATTACTGAATTTTCTCCGAATCTGGACCCGAATGCTTCCGGAACCAATTACATTACCCACGACATCATGGTAAATCTGGGTAACCGGACAGCAACACTCCAGGGGGATATGCTGAATTTCGGCACACCCTCACAGAATGCCTACCATAATTCCGATGCTATGGCCGGAATGAAAAATTTCTGGGAATTCACCGGATTTGCCAATGCTACAACAGGAAATCTGATCATGATCGTCGTAGCCCTTATTTTTATCTGGCTGGCTATTCGTTTCGATTATGAACCGATGTTGCTGATCCCGATCGGTATGGGTATCATTATCGGTAACATTCCATTCTATATGGGAGAAGCATTCAACCTGAAATTAGGTATCTACGAACCGGGATCTGTACTGAATATCCTCTATTCAGGAGTTATCAACGGCTGGTATCCGCCCTTGATCTTCCTGGGTATCGGGGCAATGACCGACTTCTCGTCTCTGATTTCCAATCCGAGACTGATGCTATTGGGAGCTGCGGCCCAGATCGGTATTTTCGTAACTTTTATCGGAGCTTTGTGGTTAGGCTTTGCACCACCAGAGGCCGGAGCTATCGGTATTATCGGTGGTGCTGACGGTCCGACGGCTATCTTCCTGTCATCGAAATTGGCTAACGGTGTAAACATGCTGGCCAACGGCGAATTAGTCAAGAACCTGATCGGTCCGATCGCCATTGCAGCTTATTCATACATGGCTTTGGTGCCGGTGATTCAACCGCCTGTAATCAATTTACTGACAACCAAGCACGAAAGAAAAATCAAGATGCGTCCGCCGCGTTCTGTCAGCCGCTTGGAAAAACAATTGTTCCCGATTATCGGTTTGTTATTGACTGCGTTCATTGCACCGTCGGCTTTACCGTTGCTGGGTATGTTATTCTTCGGTAACTTACTGAAAGAATCTACGGTAACCAATCGTCTGGCAAATACGGCCAGCAATGCTTTGATCGACACCATTACCATGTTATTGGGTGTTACCGTAGGTGCTTCGACTCAGGCAGATGTGTTCCTGACAAAAGACTCCATCCTGATCTTCGGTCTGGGAGCTTTCTCGTTCGTAATAGCAACCGCCAGCGGTGTATTGGTCGCTAAGATCATGAACTGGCTGTCGTCGAAAAACAATCCGATCAATCCGATGATCGGTGCTGCCGGTGTATCTGCTGTGCCGGATAGTGCCCGTGTCGTTCAAAACATGGGATTGAAAAACGATCCGAGCAATTATCTGTTGATGCACGCCATGGCTCCGAATGTTGCCGGTGTAATCGGTTCTGCCGTTGCTGCCGGTACGTTACTGAGCTTCCTGATGTAAAAATCCAGGTCTACTACATAAAAAAACGCCTCTTTTCGAGGCGTTTTTTTATTCTTTCCATGCAACCTTACCAAAAATGCGATAATCCAGTGAATAACGTCCCCCTCCTATAAAGAAGAAAAAGACATAAACAGCCAGATACATGACAGCCAACTCTTTTGCCTGAAAAGCATCTCCTCCATGTATGACAAATACAGCTACAAGCATATTAAAAATCAACGGCAAAGTAACCAAACGGGTCAGTATACCGAAAATCAACAATACCGAACAACCGACTTCCGCCGAAACTGAAAGTAACAAAGATACCATAGGAGTTACTCCCAGCGGATCGGGAAACGTATTCATCAACGAACCGAAATTCGCCAGTTTAACTCCGCCATGAGTCAGCATCATTATCCCGACAAACAAACGCAGCAAAAATAAAAACGCAGAAACACCGTTTCCTTTCAAAGGTGTCCCATACAAAAAAAAGCTTTTCATAACTATAACGTATTTAATGATCCGATATTTTTTAAACGTATACGAAAAAAACAAAATATTTGTTTTCAATATACACCGATTTAAATTTCAGATTAAATAACTCCGACGACAAATCAGTTTGTCAAACAATTTAAAATTTACAATTTAAAAGCTAAAATCCACAATATATAATATATTTTCTATCTTTATCCCCGAAAATCAAAATGCAATAAACATGAGTATTCGTGGTTTTGGAAGTGATAATTTTTCAGGAGTTTTACCGGAAGTATTCAATGCTTTGAAAGAAGCCTCTTACGGACATCAACATTCATACGGAGAAGACAAATATACGGCTAAAGCCGTGCAGGATTTCAAAAAAATTTTCGGAGAAAGTATAGACGTATATTTTGTATACAATGGTACGGGAGCCAATATTGTCAGTCTCTCGGCTTTCGCCCGCTCCTACAATGCCGTGATATGTGCCGAAACAGCGCATATCAATGTTGACGAATGCGGTGCAATTCAGAAACAAGCAGGCTGCAAATTATTGACAGTTCCGACATTCGACGGAAAGCTGAATGTAGGATTGATACAGAATCATATGCATGGCTTTGACGACCAGCATCACTCCCAGCCCAATATTATTTCGCTCACCCAATGTACGGAACTCGGAACGGTATACACCCCGGAAGAGTTAAAAGAAATATGTGATTTTGCACATGCCAACGGCTTATTCGTGCACATGGACGGAGCACGTTTAGCCAATGCCATAGCTTACCTGCAATGTGACCCGACGGACATCACGACAAAGGTAGGCATTGACGTCCTTAGTTTCGGCGGAACCAAAAACGGTATGATGTTCGGAGAAGCCGTTATTTTCTTCAACACCTCCGTATGCCGGAATGTAAAGTACATCCGCAAACAAGCGATGCAACTGCATTCCAAATCCCGTTTTATCGCAGCCCAGTTCTCCACCCTATTAAAAGACGGCCTATGGTTGAAAACGGCAGCACATGCCAATCGGATGGCACAAAAACTGGCTAATGAAGCCGCTTTGATTTCCGGCATTAAAATCACCCAGAAAGTAGAAGCCAACGAAATTTTCGCCATCATCCCCCGAAGTAAGATTGCTGAACTGCAAGAAGAATGCTTTTTTTACGTATGGGACGAAAATGCGTCCGAAATCAGATGGGTATGCTCTTTCGATACCACGGAAAGCGACGTCATCGAATTTGTCAATCTATTAAGGGAGAAATTACTGTAATACCCGGTTATGGAGCGTATTCTCACGCCGACAGAAGACGGAAGTATGACTTTATACATTCCGGAATTGAACGAACATTACCACTCGATCCACGGAGCCATTCAGGAATCCCGGCACATTTTCATCCGGGCGGGTTTGGAGTACTTCCTGGAAACTCATCCGGATTCGATAAGCCTGCAAAATCCGTTACATATACTGGAAGCAGGCTTCGGTACCGGACTGAATGCCTGGCTGACTTTAATCCGTACCCGGGAACTACAATTGCCGGTGTGTTATCACAGCATTGAAAAATATCCATTGGCAAGCGATGAAATTGCCTCCCTAAATTATTCCAACTTTACCGCACCCGCAGAACAGGAATTGTTTAACGAATTGCATCGGTGTCCGTGGGAAACGGAACAATCTGTTTCCCCATATTTCAAACTATACAAACACCGGGAAGATTTCCGGAACATTCATTTCCGGTCACAATTCAATATCGTATATTTCGACGCATTCAATCCGGACGTACAACCTCATCTTTGGACAGATGCGGTATTCAATCGCTTCTACGAAGCCCTGAAACCCAACGGTATATTGGTAACTTACTGTGTAAAAGGCATCGTAAAGCAAGCCCTCCGGAATGTCGGTTTTCGTCTGAAACGATTACCCGGTCCTCCGGGAAAACGCGAAATGTTACGGGCGGTCAAACTTTGACTGCTACCGAATTTATTTTCCGATATAGTCCAATACGTTTCCAACTAATATTTACCTTGCAACACAAAATAAATTTCATGAACCGTCAAGAAATAAAACAATTACTCGACGAAAAATATTCGGAATATTGCAAATCGGATTTTTTCATAGAAACTGACCCGATCCAAATACCGAAAATGTTCGAAGAAAAAGAAGACATCGAAATATCCGGATTTTTAGCCGCTTCTCTGGCCTGGGGGCAACGTCCGACAATCATCAGAAAGTGCAGGGAACTCATGCAATTGCTGGATTATGCTCCTTATGATTTTATTCTGAACGCTACCGAAACGGATTACGAGCGTTTTACCCATTTCAAACACCGTACATTCAACGCATACGACTGCTGCTATTTTTTACATGCATTGGCCCATATCTACCGGAATCTGGGAGGGATGGAAAAAATATTTACCGATTCGTTCCGTCAACACGGCGACATGTTAAAAGTATTGAGCGACTGGTACAGACTGTTCACAATCCATCCGGCCGAAAAACGGGTTTTGCGGCATATCGCCAATGTAGAAAAAGGCTCTGCCGCCAAACGCATAAACATGTATATCCGTTGGATGGTGCGTAAAGACCACAGCGGTATAGATTTCGGACTCTGGAAAAATATCCCGGCTTCGGCTCTGCTTATTCCTCTCGATCTGCACACGGGAAACGTCAGCCGCCAACTGGGCCTGCTCACCCGCAATCAAAACGACGCACAGGCCGTTTTGGAACTGACGGAACGTTTACGCGAATTCGATCCGGCCGATCCTATACGCTATGATTTTGCCCTCTTCGGACTCGGAGCATTCGGAAAACAGAATATTTAGATTTATAACTTCAGCTTGCCCTGACAAAAACCTAAAATCAATCAATACTTGCCGTAATGTACTTTCGTTTCGTCCCATTTATTTTTCGGACTATGCGGGATTGCCGGATATCCGATAGGAATGACACATAGGGAAAGAATGGTCGGGTAAACCGATTTCCTTTTTTACAACAGCCATACGGTCGTCATACGGATAAGTTGCCGTCCAGACAGCTCCCAGTCCAAGTGCTTCCGCCGCCAATAAAATATTTTGAGTAGCCGCAGCACAATCCAGATACCAATAAGAAGATTTGGTTGTATCCCCGCATACGACAATAGCCATGGGAGCATCTTTCAACATTTTGGCATAAGGCAAAGCTGCCGCCATAGAATCCAAAGCTGCCCTTTCCGTTACAACGACAAATTCCCAGGGACGGGTATCTTTACCGGTAGGAGCAGCCATTCCGGCTTTCAGCAACAAATCCGTTTTTTCTTTTTCTACCGGCTTCGGTAAATATTTACGGACACTTTTACGGGCAAAGATATTTTCCAGAGCATCCTGTGTCTGAAACGTTCCTTCTTTTTTCTCTGAATTACAAGCTACCGTCATCATCATTAAAATAAGACCTGAAACAATTAAACTCGTTTTCATTATAATAAGTTACAGTTAATCATATAAGACCATTTTAGATTTCCATTGATTTGACTTAACCAATTGAAGACTAAACTTTTAGCGAATTATTTGAGAAATAGAAGTAACGATTTAGCAACCGTGCGAATTTCAGCGTTTTGCATTGCTATGTTGTCAAATAACTCTTTCAGTTGTAAATATAATATCTTTTTCCGAGAATGCGAAATAAATATTTTGAGAAATACTGATTTGTAAAAAACGAAGAGATGAAGCAATTTGTGAGGCTGTACAGGTATTCACTTCTCCTTGTCACAGTGCAAATTCTTAGGGAAAATCATCGGTGGAATAATAAATATCTGTAACTTTGTTTACGGCAACAGAGTGGTATTATATCTGTAAACCTTGCAATTAGGTAATTCAAGTTTATAGTTTCTATGGTTGATTTTTAATTTATCAACAAATATTTTTTATGGAAGAGCTATTTCGACTGATACGAGATGAAAACGACATTGACAAAGCCTCGTCTCTGATTCGTTCGGGTTACATGCTGGAACCGTCTTATAAGGACGAATACAATTCCGGTCTCTTGTTTTATGCTGTTTGTCGAAAAAGCCCGGTATTGGTAAAAACACTGGTAGAAAAAGGCTTTGACGTGAATGACCGATTGCCCGGTGGTGCGACTCCCTTGATGTATGCGGTCAGGAACAATGCAATCGGTATTGCAGAATACCTGCTGGAAAACGGAGCCGATTTGTCTGTCGGTGGCAAACATATACTGGATATAGTAAAAGATAAAACGATTAAACTATATCTATCTGATTTATAAACCTTATAAATTACAAACGATTATGTCAATGCATGCAATAGAAAGTTTGGTGGAATATTCCGTAATAACCGTGGCCACCGCTTCGCCTGTTCCACCTTTGGCACAAAGTATTTGTTACAGTCTTTATCATTTTCAGAATCAACTGGACTGCGGGTACACGGTCTTACGGGTCCGGGATGAATTGGAGCAGCTTGGTTATCTCTCCCTTCTGTCGCCGGAGCAATTGCCCGAACCAGAGCGTAGCGAAGCAATGGGGCTTGTTGCAGAGGGCGGTTTCTTGAAAGATGATACTTATGTGGACTACCGTTCCGGAAAATGTTGTGTCACCGCAGGGTCTGCATTATGGAAAAAGCTACTTGACACGGGTGTTATTCAAGTGTCGTCCGAGGAGGAATTGCGGCTGCTTGACCCTTTAGAATTGGCGGAGCAGATTGCACCACTGGCTTCCAAGGCACTTGCCCAAGGTGATAAGCGTGGAGCCGACACGCTGGGACATTGGTATGCGTTCTTTCCGCTGTCGTGCGTGGTGGGAGGTTTTGACGATGACAATGCCCCCGGACCGGAAAGAATCCAAGCCTTGCTCCGGTTGCTGGCAGTTCCCGAAGCGTTTGAAGTGGCAGCAGCTTACGGCAATGAGCTGGATGTCGATTATGAAGAAGAGGAAATGTCTTTCCTTGCCGGTTGGGAACAGCCCTATCATAAATGGCTGAAAGAGTGCAAAACAGACGATAAACAACTGCAAGCAAAGGAATTAGACTCATTTTACGGACAGGTAATGTATCAATATATTCAACGTCATAATTTTGAAGAAGCAGACCGTTATGCATCTATGATAACGGATGAATATAATCGTTTGCTCCATCGTTGCATAGCCGGTTATGCTTGCCACCAATGGCTGACAACGCAGGAACCGGGCACGTTGCCTCCGTCACGCCTACTCTCTCTCCCTGAGGTCAAAGAGGGGTTTGAACGCCTGAGTGGACTACCCTTGCCCGAAAAAGACCTTGCCACATGCCGGGTTTTTCTGTTACAGACACTTGGGTTGTTGGGCGACTATCCGGCTTTCATCGGAATGCAGCAATCCCTGTTTACGGAAGCCGTCGAGAAACTGGAACAATACCCCGAAGGAGAGACCAAACAGATGCAGCAAATCGCATTGTCCATCAGCTATTACCAAATACTATACACCAATCTTCCGGACGATTATCCCTCCAAAAAAGGATGGATGCGAAAAGGCTTTCCCGGATTGATGGAACTACCCGATGCCAAGCGGAGATGCGGCGAACTGCTCGCTGAAAATCCGCAAATGGCAGATACGCTGCACGAATACATGGAACAATGCGACACCTTGATACAATATCTTAAATAAAAAGATAATATGGGCTTCGTCTTCAAAAAAATTAAGATGGTATTGCCGCTGCTGTTAGTGGCGGCATATGTTTGGGGACAGGCGACGGATGCAAAGAATTTCACCGTTACGCCACAAACCGTAATAAGAACCAATTTGCCCAAACTGTCTCCCTGCTTGTTTGAGCTGCAAGACATATTGAGAGAACGGTTCGGGCAAAGTGCTATCGTAGGAGGAATGCGGGCAACAGGAAATTCGGTTATCGAACTTTGGACAGATGTTGAATTGGAAGGGGAAGCCCATTATATACTCGATATATCAGCAAAAAAACTCTCCATCAGAGGTGCTACGCAACAATCTATTCAATGCGGATTGAAGACCTTGGACAAAATCTTACAGGAGGAAACAAGCAATACGGCGAACAAGCAAATAGCTCCTCGCCGTATTGAAAATGCATCCGACAGTATTTGCCCCTGATAGCTTGTGTCTATCCCATCAATGTAATTTCTTTTATCTTGCCATCTTCAATAGCGGCATATAGGAAATGTCCGGCAAACGTATCGTCCGTGTCTTGAAAGAAGAGTTCCAATTTGTAATGGGCGAAATTCCGTTTACGATGTGTTTATTTTACTTCTTCCTTCGCCTGTTTGTAATAAGGCAAACGTTCCTCCAAATGCCGACATACGAAATCATATATTTCATCATCGTTGAGTTTACTGACGATCGGACGTTTCTGTTTCCCGCGAATCAAGCGTTCCACAATCGTATCGACAGGCGTATTGATAAAAATCGTATGTCCCTGAGCGTTCATATATTGCATATTGTTGTTAAAACAAGGAGCACCTCCGCCGGTCGACATCACAAAATCCCCATATAGCTCACAAACTTCCTGCAAATAACGGGTTTCCAACTTTCGGAACCCAGCCTCCCCTGCTGCTGCAAAAATTTCCGGGATAGAACGTCTTTCCCGATCGACAATATAAGCATCCAGATCGACAAAACGAATTCCCAATTCCGCAGCCATTTCCCGCCCCCGACGGGTTTTCCCGCAAGCCATATACCCAACCAGAAAATATTTCATTATTCGAACTCCAGCTTCATCTGTTCTTCATTATCCGCAATCTCGGAAGGATTGGTCACCTCAAATTCCACATCGGCACTGATTTCATTTTCCTCTTCAATCACCAAAGGCGTTGTTTCCTGTATCCGGTCGACCTCGAAAGTCGTCAAGCGCTTGCCTCTTGCCTTAAACGATTTTTCACCGATAAATTCATCCGCCTGTATAACCTCAACCGGACGGGTCGCATACTTCCCTCCGAATACAATTTCAAACCGGGGATGCCGCTCGCTACTTAAACCTACCAGATAAGATCCTTCGGCTTCTCCGATAAACGAAAATACTTTATTGCTTTCTTCAAATTTAAAACGCTTCAGGTAATAAAAACCTTGTTCGGCATCAAAAAATACAACCGACCAGACCTTATGCGGATCGAATTTTTCAAAAATAATATATTCTTCCTCATAATGGTTATTGAGGTCAAAATCAGTCGTATAGTATGTACCGTTCTTATTAACGACCAGAATACGGTCCTCTCCCTGAAATTCTCCCAGGTATTTTCCCCGGTTATCCGTATTCAGCCGGCGTACATCCTCATCCAGCCAAATTTTGCACCCGCCCAAAGTAGAAACGCCCTTTTGTACGACATTGATTTTATGAATATCGTTTTTCGACAACAAATTTCCTTGCGAATCCCGGCCTTTGATCGCCAAAGCCGCAAAATCATATTCGAACACCAGTTTCTTCAAATTGGGTTTCGGTTTCAGGCACACTTTAATCACCTCCGCTTCTCCGTTCGGGTTAGCGGAAAAATGAATGATACGGGAACCGGCCGTTCCTTTTGTCACATTGTAAACCTTATCCCGGGTGACACCCGTCACATTAAACCGTTTCACATAATATACACCGTAACGTCCGTCCCGGTAAGCGACGTTGTATATCGTACGTTTATCGTTTTTCTTGAATACATTCACATACAAAACATCCTTACCCACAAAAATCTTGTCAGCAACTTTCGTGACATAATAGCTACCGTCTTTTTTGAAGATGATCACCTCATCCATATCGGAACATTCGCAGATAAATTCATCTTTTTTCAAGGCTGTTCCGATAAATCCTTCTTCCCGGTTTATGTAC
>ERZ791631.1359-NODE-1359-length-14602-cov-3.584794_pt1 | contig 14602 bp, 8 predicted proteins | sample MGYA00509961_ERZ791631 | MGnify/ENA primary metagenome ERZ791631 (study PRJEB30046, sample SAMN00715248) | human gut metagenome | study: EMG produced TPA metagenomics assembly of the A metagenome-wide association study of gut microbiota in type 2... | reverse complement strand
GACTTTCGTGTAGGGATCAGCTATGTGTCAGAGAATTGGGATGAGGTGATCTTTGCAGATTTTACAACTACAGATGTGATGCAGATCACAAAAGAGGGAGATTATACCATTTCTTACACGACAGCATTGGATGATGGAATGAAGATGATCTGGCTGGATACCAATCTGTATTCGGGAAGCAAGATGAAAGTAGACGTTACCGGTATGACGATCACATCTGCGGACGGTACACAGAAGAACGAGTATTCTTTTTCTAATGGAAAACTGTTGCACCCGGGAAGTTTATGGGGATATCGTGATTCGGATGAAGAAAAAAATTACGCAGCAACGATTCTAAATCCGTATTTGGCATATCATTATTATGTTGCTGATTATTGCAACAATTATCGAGAAGAGTATACGTCATATGGTTTTAATGAATGGGATATGATCGATCTGTTCAGCGAAAAGATACTGACGTTAGGCGCCGGCTCTGTCATCGAGGTGGCGTTTACGGTATCCGACGTTTCAAAGAATACCAATACGAATGGAAATGGAAATGCGAATGGGAACGCGCACGAGAAGCCAACGGCAACGCCGGCACCGTATATCGATCACGAGCTTTGGGCGCAGAAAGGCATACACGCCTATGTATCCTACCAGATGGATTCGACTTGGGATTATCGCAGTAGTTTTACCAAAGACACCTACCTATCCAGTTATTCATATATTCGAGCAAATGGTAAGGAAGTGGATGCGGCAACGACAACCGTGAAAGATGTGTTTATTAACCGGGATGGTGAGTATACGGTTGGCATTAGTGGAATTAATTTAAGCGCGTCTCAAAAGTATAATATACTGCAGATCGCAACGGATCTGTCTGTGAAGACAGAGAAAAATGGGACAGGAATCTATTCCGGAGTTAACATTTCTAATGTCTCTCTGAAAGTAGATGGTGTGACGGTAGAACAAGGACTTACTCCGGTTTTATTGGAAAACGAGGACGCTGCCTGTTATGCATTGACATGTTGCTGGGAAACTTGCGGACCGTTATATGCGGCTGCCAGATATGGCAATATTGCGGTACCGATGGACAGCATAGAGATCACGTTTACGATCACCGGTCTCAAGGCGGCGCTCAATGATCTGAAAAACGGAACATATCGGGATCCGATGACGGGTAAAAAGGTAGCCAATGATACGATCACGCAAGAGGACATTGATGCTTCAACGGGGATAATTCCGATTGCAACGGTCAAACCAACGATCAGACCAACCGTGAAACCACGTGCGACAGCGAAATCAAAACCAAAGAAAAATGCAATATCCAAAAAGATGACAGCATCCAGACAAAAGGCTGCCAATAATATGATACGTCCAAAGATCAAAGCAGGTGCAGGACGGGTCGGCGTGATCCGTTATATTTCGCTGCGATTGTGTAAATACAAGGGCACAAATGTTATAATTTATTACCGCATGAAAAAAAGAGGTTGGAAGAGACTGCCATTAACATCCAGTTCGATCCGAAAAAATCGCCGTCGTTTTCGTATACGCTGCAGCAGCCGCAGACAAACATATTATTTTCGGGTGAAGACCTATCGAAAAGTGCGAGGAAAAAAAGTAAAAAGTGTGTATTCTAATGTTGCGAAAGTGTCGATACGATGAAGAATGAAAAAAACGGAAAAAAATTAATGTATATTAAGTTTGTGATATACTATTCTTAAATGTGTAAGCATAAGTAATGAACAACAAGGATGGACTGCGTATGACGACAGAACGAATGACATACTGCATGGGGTGCATGGAAGCCTTTCCCAAGGGAAAAGACAAAAGATCAACTTGTCCACTGTGTGGGTTTTCTCTGGAAAGTTATGATAGAGCACCACGTTGCCTTCGTCTGGGGAGTATATTAAAAGAACGATATTTGATAGGCAGAGTTCTCGGTGAGGGGAGCTTTGGCATTACATATATTGGCAGGGATATGCTTCTCGACCAGATTGTAGCGATTAAAGAATATTTTCCGATCAATCATGTAAGCAGAGATATGTTGGAAGAGGAAAGTGATACGGGAAACACGGTATATGTGTATGCCGGGGACGAGGACGAAAGTTACAAGAATGGTCTGGAAAAATTTTATAATGAGGCAAAAATTTTAGCAAAGTTTCACGGCATCGCCGGCGTGGTTTCTGTTATTAATTTCTTTTATGCGAATGGAACAGCTTATTTGGTTATGGAATATGTAGACGGGATCACGCTAAAAGAATATATCAAAGAGCATGGTCCGATTGCCGGAGAGCGTGTACTCCAAATGATACATCCGGTGATCAAAGCATTATCTGCGATCCATAAGACAGGGATCATTCATAGAGATATCAGCCCGGATAATATATTAGTCAATCAAAAGGAAGAGTTAGTTTTAATTGATTTTGGGTCAGCCAGAGCAGAACGTCAGACTATGACACAGAGCATGACGGTGTTATTTAAGCGCGGATATACGCCGGAGGAGCAGTATCGCGGCAGAGGTAATTGGGGAGCTTGGTCTGACGTGTATTCTTTGTGTGCAACAATGTATTTTATGTTGACAGGGATCGTGCCAAACGAGTCGATTGAGCGAATGATCCATGATGATATCAAGCTGTTGCGGGATATGCCGCATATTCGGTTGTCTGCGACAGAAGAGGATGCGATCATGCGTGGCATGGCGGTCAAAGCAAATCGCAGATTTCAAAGCATGGAATCGTTAGAAGCGGCACTGTATGAATCAAGAGGCTGGGTTCAGCGTGTGGTATTGTATTTTCAGCATAAGAGCAAACGCGTACTGTTGGCAGGGGGCGCAGTGGTGTTGGCAGGAGTGTTAGCTGTCTGTGCGCTTTTGACAACGGGCGGCAAATTGTCAGCCATTGGATCACCTGTGGCGTCAGGCAGACCAGGCATGACAGAATCAAAGACTGCTTCCGGACAGGCAATCAGTACCGATCATGCGGATGAGACGAATGCGAAAGCTTCCGCAGGGGCACAGAAGAACGATCCCGCAACATCGACAGTGGGGGAACCGAGGCAGACAGCGGATGCAAAGCAGACAGTGACGCCAAAGAAAACGGCAAAGCCAAAGCGCACCACGAAACCAAAAAAGTCAGCGAAACCGAAGCGGACTGTTAAGCCAAAAAGCACTGCAAGATCCAAGGAAACAGTATCTCCACAGAGAACTGTAACAGCGACGAAGAAACCTTCCAAGTCTAAGAAAAAGTTTGTTGGTGTCATTCCTTAATGAATAAAGACAGTAAGAAGAAATGGAGAACGTACGGCATGAATACAACAAGACGCGATGAATCAAAAAGGCAATTTTATGCGGAAGTAAAAGATATTCTGGAGAAAAAGCACCGGGAGAGTAGTTGGTATATGATGGAACTCATGGGTGTGGATGGGAAGGAAGAAGCAGATCGTAAAAAGGCATTCCGCATTATGATGAATAAGCTGACCGAACCATATCCGGCTTCCAGACCAACAATGCGCCGGTGGTTTGGGATCAATGGTATGGCCACTCCAAATCGAGCTCAGGCATACATGATCAGCTTTTGTTTGGGATTTAGTGTGCAGCGGTTGAATCATTTTCTGCAGGAAGGAATTGGTCAGCCGACGGCACAGTATAATGATTACAGAGAAGTTATCTTTTTATATTGTTTGGATCATCATTATTCTTATGAACAGGCACTTAAGATGATCGATGGCTATGAGAAATCGTTCCAAACGCAGACGCAATTAATACATACGCATAGTACGAATCAGCTCATGCAGGAGTTTGCCTATCATAAAAACAGCAGCAAAGAGGCATTCATGAAGTGGATGCGGGAAAACAGCCAATTTTTCAAGGGATATAGTCTGACAACTCTAGACTATCTGAATACTTACAAATATATGATAATAGACGTGATCAGAGAGGATGCAAAACGCAGCCTGGATAATCTGATCCGCGAGACAGATTTTGCAACATGGATCAGGATGAAATGTTCTGCGGAATCTGAAAAGGAGTATCAGTTGATCGAGAAATATATTGCCGGAGCCAGACGCAAGAAAAAAGATGTAAATAATGATGTATTGGAAATGCTTCACGAATTGAATCATATGGTCAATTCTAAGAAGGCGTATAATTCTACGATCATTGAACTGTTTTCAAATGAGGTAAAGCAATCACCCCTGCCGGAATTAACGTCCAAACATTTGTCGGATATGCTAAATACTCCTTTACAGAAAGAGCGGGAAATACGCACCAATATTGCGCTGAATGTACTTTCCGATATGGAGTCAAAGGAGGCTTGCCCGGAATGGATCGGTCGATTTATTGCAGATTACACGAAGGATAGTTATTATGCGGAGACGGTCTTGGAGGCTAAGGTCTGGGTCGAGAAATTCAGCAAAGAACATCATCGAAGATGCCAGCTCATTCAGCGCGAGGATTTTCTGCCGATGATACTGTATGTTGCACAAAAGCAATATCAAAGTTCGATCGAGCAAAAAGAGAGCAGATATGAGCAGGGAGAAGCTCTAGATGTTTTTCGTGACATGGTCAACAGTACATTTGCAGCATGTGGTATGCGTAAATGGAACCCAATGTATGAGTTGGACGCATTGCTGGCAGCCTGCTATCAGGAAGATGAGATGTTTTATTTTGGCGAATTATGTGATGCGGTAAATAAGGCGCAGGAACAGGTTTTGACGGCAGGTCATGTGATGTAGTAAATCCGTAGAAATAGATTTTGACGGCAGGTCATGCGATGTAGTAAATCCGTAGAAATAGATTTTGCCTGCAGATCGTCAAAAAATGTGGTAAAATGATAGACAAGTGAGCATGTCAGACAACGGATACCTTTTGCTGCGGCCTTGATGCGGTTGCTGACAAAGACGTCTGAGATGGGAGGATTGTTTATGCGTTTATTTACTACATTACATAATTATAAAAAGAATTATTTGGCAAAGGATTTGATCGCGGGCGTTGTAATGGCGGCAGTGTCTATTCCGATCGCCATGGGATATGCGGAAGTATCGGGTCTTCCGGCCGTTTATGGGCTGTATGGTTCGGTACTTCCGATTCTTTTATTTGCCTGCTTTTCGACATCGCCACAGTTTATCTTTGGCGTGGATGCCGCACCGGCAGCAATTGTTGGCGCCAGTGTGAGCTCCCTTGGAATTGTATTTGGATCTGCGGAAGCGATCGATTATATTTCCATGATCGCCTTATGCACCGGATTGTGGTTGTTACTGTTTTATGTATTGAAAGCCGGAAAGATGGTAGATTTTATATCGACACCGGTTATGGGTGGTTTTGTCAGCGGCATTGCTGTGACGATCATTTTGATGCAAATACCAAAGGTACTTGGTGCTTCCTCCGGAACAGGGGAGCTTCCGGAACTATTGCACCATTTATGGAAAACTATGCATCACGTGAATGGGATGTCAGTAGTATTGGGGTGTGTTTCTTTGCTGATCATTGTAATAAGCCGTAAAATAGCGCCGAAGTTTCCGATGGTCGTTGTTGTGATGGTGGCGGGTGTGCTTTTGACGAAATATGCTTCCTTAGGGCAATATGGCGTGCGTATGCTTGCAGATGTAAAAAACGGTCTCCCGTCATTTCGTCTGCCGGATCTGGGCGGAGTAAACATGACGCAGGCCGTCGGAAGAGGACTTATCGTGGCAGTGGTGGTGATGGCAGAAACACTGCTTTCTGAAAATAACTTTGCTTTTCAAAATGGATATAAGATCAAAGACAATCGTGAAATCTTGGCATGTGCTGTCGGAAATTTTGGTGCAGCCGTTGTTGGATGCTGTCCGGTCAACGGGAGTATTTCACGTACTTCCATGAATGACCAGTATGGCGGCAAAACGCAGTTAGTTTCGATTACAGCGAGTTTGACAATGGTATGTGTGTTGCTGTTTGGTACCGGATTTATAGGGTATTTGCCGGTACCGGTGCTTACCGCTATCGTGATATCAGCCTTGATGAAAGTGGTGGAATTTGATCTGGCGGTGAGATTATTCCGCGTGAGTCGGATTGAATTTTATATTTATATGGCAGCTTTCTTTGGTGTACTGATGCTTGGAACAATTTACGGCGTTATCATTGGTATTATCTTATCTTTTGTAGAAGTCATTCTGCGTGAAACTGATCCTCCACGTTGCTTTTTGGGGATTATTCCGGGTCGGGATGGATTTTATGACCGCGCCAAAAATCGTTTTGCGTATCCGATCGATCATGTTGTTATGTATCAGTTCAATGAGAGTTTATTTTTTGCAAATATCAAAATTTTTGTGGATGATATTGAGCAAAGTATTACGGATGACACAAAGGTGGTCATTGTCGATGCCGGAGCTGTCACAAATATTGATATTACAGCGGCGGATCGGTTGGAACAGCTTGCAGACAGTCTGCAGGGCAGAGGTATTGCATTTTATATGACAGAGCATCACGAGGGGATCAACGCTAAGTTGCGAAAGCTTGGTAAAGGGCAGATGATCCAAAAAGGATATGTGCGCAGAACAATTACGGCTGCTTTACATGATGCAGGTATTAGGGAGCCTTATCCGGTAACTTCAATGCCGGAGCAGAAACGACAGTTTATTATGAATATTCCGGCAGAAGCAGAAAATACTTTGGAAGAATTTGCGTGGGCATTTGGAGAAGATACGGTTAATGAGATTGAGCGGCGTGTGCATATTGTGTTGGAACATATCCATCAGATGCCGGATCTCGAGCAGTTGGCTGAGCAGGGAATTGAGGAGTTGATGGAAACATGGCATACGCTTGGTGCGATCGATGAGGATGAATTCCTGCGTCGTATGGAACTTCATATGGACGAATTACCGGAGCATATGACAGAAGAACATAATCGCAGAGTTGTGCTGGAATTGATCGAAAAACGTCGTCGTCATATTGCCAGACAGCTGCAACAGGACAATCCTGAGATTTTAGAGAAATTGAAGGCTAGCCGTGTGAAGTTGGAAAAGCGTCTGGAAAAACAACAGCCGGAGGCCGCAAAACGGCTGCGCCGGCTGGAAGAAAAACTGCATCATAAATAAAACAATGGTTTAGAGACGGAACTGCGATCTAATCCCCGAAATGCAATTAGAGATGCAAATAATATCTAATATACGAAAGGGATCAGAGGCGGAAACGATATCCGACGCCCCAGATCGTTTCAATATATTTTGGCTTTGAGGTGTTTTCCTCGATTTTTTCACGAATTTTTTTAATGTGTACGGTAACGGTTGCAATGTCACCGACAGATTCCATTTCCCAAATCTTCTTAAAGAGTTCTTCTTTGGAGTAAACATGGTTTGGATGTTCTGCCAAAAAGGTGAGGAGATCAAACTCTTTGGTGGTAAATGTTTTCTCTTCACCGGCAAGAATGACGCGGCGGGCTGTTTTATCAATAACCAGATCGCGGATCTCAATGACTTCATTTGTCTCCTGCCCGGCAGAGGTGAGCCGTTTGTAGCGGGACAGGTGCGCTTTGACGCGAGCTACCAGTTCGCTTGGACTGAACGGTTTGGTCATGTAATCATCAGCCCCCAGACCTAAACCGCGAATCTTATCAATGTCTTCCTTTTTGGCGGAAACCATAATGATCGGTGTGTTTTTCTTCTCACGGATCAGCTTACAGATCTCGAAACCATCAATGCCGGGTAACATCAGATCCAGTAAGATCAGGTCGAAATCTTCATCGATAGCTCTGGCAGCACCCTCACTGCCCTCATGTTCGATCTCTACATGAAATTCGCTTAATTCTAAATAATCTTTTTCTAATTCTGCAATGGCAGTGTCATCTTCAATGATCAAAATATTGCTCATGAATGTACCTCCTTAGGATAAATCAGTGTTTTTTGCTTTTTTCAGGGTAAATATAATGCTCGTTCCAACGCCTTCTACACTTTCAGCCCACACTTTACCGCCGTGTGCAGAAATGATCTGCTCGACGATGGAGAGTCCCAGACCGCTTCCACCTGTTGATGAAGTTCTAGAGGCATCGGCGCGGTAAAATTGTTGGAATATATATGGTAAACTGGCTGCGGCAATGCCGGGGCCTTCATCCTCAATGTGGATCCGTATAAATTCGTCTGGTGGCAATGCAGGCTCAATCTCGGAACCGTCCTTGTTGAGCTGTCGATACAATGGCGGCTGCTCCGGTTTAGAGGGTTCTTCGGTGATAATAACGTGCAGGGTAGACGGTGAATGATCCATATATTTTTCAGCATTATTCACGATGTTAAAGATCACTCGTTTTAATTTCTCGGGATCTGCCATCACCTTGGTGTCTGGCGGCGTAGAGTTAAACATGGACAATGTCATGCCGTAACTCTGCAGATCAAGGGAAAGATCTTCCATACAATCCGTAAAGTAATCGGACAGATTGATTGGGATGAGATCATAGTGAAGTCTGCTCTGTTCCATTTTGGCAAATAGAGAAAGTTCTTCGACCAAATAGGTCATATCGTTTGCTTTGGCATAAATGGTATGCAGATATTTGTGCTGCATTTCCTCGGTGCCCGCTATGCCGTCCAACAGTCCTTCGGAATACCCTTTGATCGCTGTTAATGGCGTCTTTAGATCATGAGATACGTTGTTTAGCATTTCTCGGGTGGCGTCTTCGTAATGAATACGTTCATCCATCATAGATTTTAAGCGGATACGCATTTCCTCAAATTCCTGACATAATTCACCAATTTCATCCGACGATATCGGATGGATCGGGTAATCCAGATTACCGGCACCAATTTGAATCGTGGCAATGCGCAGTATGCTGATCGGATATGCGATACTTCGATAGAGCCAGATCACGAGGAGCAGCGCGGTGATCAAAATGATCGCTAAGAAAGAGTAGATCAGATCAAATATCGCTTTTTTCCAATGAGGTGCCAGAGATGCTAAATTGGTCACCAAAAAGAGCTGTCCCTGTGTTCCGTTGGAGAAGTAAAAGTCTTTTTTCTTAGTTACCATTGAAGCACCTTGATCCATATATACAATGTTGTCGGTACCTTTTTCATATTTAATAAAGCCTGGGAGCGTTTCCATTCTTTTGTGCTGCTTAGAATTGCCGGTGAATGTTACTTTACCGTTTATTTTCAAAATAAGGAACGAGTCGCGGCTTGCCAAATGGTCATTTGCTTTCTGGAGATAATCAGTATCGTAAAAGCGATCCGGATTCTGGTCTGCCGTCTGCACTAGGGCAACATAGTCGTTCATCGTTACATTAAAGATGATCGTGATCGGATTGAGAGATAATTCGTAGTCCGAAGATTCAATATCGTAGTTGCTTTTGAGAAATGTTGTCTGTCGTTCCATCACGAAGTGTACGCAAAGTACGCTCATGCCAAATGGAAATAAGATCATGATCAAAAAGGCAATAATAAGTTTGGTACGAATCTTCATAGTCAATCCCCCAAAGTAGTTATGGAACCATCATCGTCAAGCTGATTACAAGTTCCTTTGGTGTTGTACACCGACTACTGTTAAGCTAATTGCTGGTTTCTTTGCTGATCGTGTGCACAAGTTTACTTGGCTCATAATTGTCGGTTCCAAATAGTTCTTTGTGCAGTTTCTTTACATTGGATACGAGTGTCGTTGGGAAGTCATAATATATACCGTCCCGTCCGCGGTGACAGCTTAATTTGTACGGAAATCCCTGTTGATCGCCAATCTCATAAAAAGGCAGGTACTTCATGAGTGACAGGATGTCCGATGTCGATAGGCTGGTGTATATCTGCGGAAAGATTTTATTCATAGCAGAGATCAGCGCAGTAGGACTCGATTTTTTTGCCTTGGCAAAAATAGCCTGAAGGACGGTTCGCTGTCGTTCTGCACGGGTGAAATCGCCACCCTTTGTATAGCGTACGCGGCAGTAGCCGGTAGCCTGTACGCCGGTCACTGTCTGTTTGCCGGGATGCTTGATCTTGGTATATTTTTGACCATTGATCTTCGCAACGTCGTGACCATAGGCGTTTACCCATTTTAACTCTTCTTTTTTGATCGTGAGTTCAACACCGCCCAATTCGTCAATAACATTCGTTAAAGCACTAAAGTTTACCGTGACAAAATCTTTAATATTCAGATCAAAGTTTTTGTTGAGTGTATTGACGGCAAGATCAGGACCGCCATACGCATAAGCGTGGTTGATCTTAGTGCAGCCATGATCATGGATCTTTACATAAGTGTCCCTATAAATGGACACTAACTTGACGTCGTGTGTTTTATTATTAATGCTTGCTACGATAATGGAATCACTTCGTGTATTCTTTCTTAGGTCGTTGGCACGGGAATCCACGCCGAACAGGGCAATATTGGTGTAATTCTTGATATTTGCATCCTGTTCCCCGCAAAGTGTCACATCTGATAGCGGATGATTTTCAATCGTATTCAGTGATTTTACCAAATAAACAAATATGCCGCCGACACATAAAGCAACGATCAGTAAAAGGCATAGTAAAAAACGGCGGATCGGATGGCGGCGTTTCTTATTACGTCTACCTGCTGCACCAACAGAGCGCATATCTCGTCTGCGGCTGTCTGTTACATTGCCGGAGCGTGCGCTATGACTTCGGCTGCCGGTTGAGTTGCCCGATCTCGTAGTTTGTCTGCGCTTTGCGTTGGTACCTGATCTTTTTGTCGAACCAGTCTGACGAGCTCGTCTGACCGGCTCGCTGTAATCTTCATCCTCATAATATCCCGCGCTGCGGCGTGTTGCATAGTCAGCGTTGCGTCTGCGGCGCACTGCCTCCTGCGTACGCTCATTGCGGCGACGGTAATCTTCATAATCCTTTGCCATACCTCTATCAAACCCTTCCTCTTGTTATTAATAGGCATTTTTGTTGGTGTTGCGTCCAAAGAATGTTAAAAACAGTATTTTAAAATCCAACAAAAGTGTCCAGTTTTCTACATAATATAAATCGCATTCAATACGTTTGGTAATGGATGTGTCCCCGCGGTATCCGTTTACCTGCGCCCAGCCGGTCATACCCGGGCGAACCTGATGCTTGATCATATAACGCGGGATCTCTTCCTTAAATTTATTGACAAAATATGGTCTTTCCGGTCGAGGACCAACGAGACTCATATCACCCTTCAGCACGTTAAAGATCTGTGGAAGCTCATCCAAATTGGTCTTACGCATAAATTTACCAATGCTGGTAACACGAGGATCATTGGCCGTTGTCCAAGCCTTTTTCTCAGCAGACTCTTCCTGCACACGCATAGAACGGAACTTGTACATGGCAAATTCACGGTTGTGCAGTCCGACACGTACCTGCTTAAAAATAAGCGGTCCCGGTGAGGTGATCTTGATGATAAGAGACAACAGTAACATTGGAATGGCAAATATGATCAGAGCCACAATGCCGCCAAACAGATCAACGATACGCTTGATCGCATTGTTAAAGGAGGAACTAAGCGGCACATGGCGCACATGAATGACAGGGATGCCATCCAGATCCTCTGTATATGGTTTTGTCGGGATGATATGATTATAATCCGGGATAAATTTTGTATGGATTCCCGATTTTTCACAGGTTGCCACAATCTTTTCCAATTTGAAAAACTCCTGGATGCGAAGTGTGATAGCAATCTCATCGTACTTGTTGGTAGCAAGCAGATCGGCAAGTTGTCTGGTGTTGCCGATCACGTCCACATTTCGGTAAGATTCCCCGACCGGTTTGTTATCGTCCAAAATACCGTGTACATAATAGCCCCATTCCGGGTGAGCACGAAGACGGTCGATATAGCCCTCTGCCATACGGCTGTATCCAACTAATAGGATGTGTTTCAGGTTTTTGCCGCGTTTGCGCAACAGCTTCAATATGCTCATTACGATCAGACGGAAAATGTAATCTGCGGTCAGGTTGATCATAATAAACATGGTCAAAAACAGACGGGCGTAATCAGTCTGTTTGATAAAGTACAAAATCGCTGTACCATATACGATACCAAACAGGTTTGCCTTGATCAGGCAGTAAAGCTCATGACGTTTGCTGTTGGTTCGCTTTGGATCATATAAGCCGCAGAAACGGTATATAATGATAAAACATGGGATCAAAAATACCAATGTGTTGAGATATTGATCCAGCCGCAAATAATATCCGATGGGCGGACTGATAATGTGGTGACGGATCAACGGACTCCAAAGCTCGTTAAAACGCAGTTCGTAAGACAGCAGGAATGCTGCTGCAATAATAAGGGCATCTATTATAATATGAAATAAATTCAATAATCGTTGATTTTCTCGTATCAATGTAATATAAACCTCCCGCTTTTATTAATCTATCAGCTACCACAGTATTATAGTATTTTCTTCCATTATTCGCAATATCCAACTGGGATTTAACTTTTTCTTAAAGAAGTTTTCACAATAAGAACACAAATCACTGGTAGACTTACAGTCAGAAACTAAGAACAGCACATGAGATTCTTAGTTGTAAATGGTTAGAGCGTATGAGATACATTCGACAATCTGACCGACGAAAAATGTACGCTCGGAGTGACTCGTTTTGAGAAGATACCGAGAGGACATAAAATAGAAATGGAGGGTTAGATATGGAAGAGAACAAAAGAACAGATTCAGGATACACAGGTGAGTACGGTAATCCGGTGGAGCACAACGATGCACCACAGGTAGAAACAGAAAATGCGGCGGCTTACAGTGAGACAGCGCAGTCTGCTTCTGAGCAGGGCGAAAGCGCACAGGCAGAGCAGAGCAGTACTTACAGCTACTCTTACAAGAATGGAGAGGGCACAAGTACACACTCCGGAGATTATTATGGCGGTGGAGCTGCACAGCCAAATAATGAATCTGCGCAGCAAAGCGGAGCCGGTCCACAGCAAATGAATGGTTACGGTTCACAGATGAACGGTGGCCCACAGCAGATGAACGGCGGTCCACAGATGAATTTCAGACAGCCGAACCAAAAACCACCGAAAGCAAAGAAACCAAAACAGCCGGGCAGCGTAAGTACCGGAAAGAAAATTGCATTTTGCATTGCATGTGCCGTTATCTTTGGTGTTGTTTCCGGAATATGTTTCCAAGGCGTTCGCTATGTAACGAATCGCTTCCTGCCTACGACAACATCATCTACCACGAAACTGCAGTCAACAACAGACGGTAAGAGTGCGAGCACAGCACAGAGCACCTCTTCTCCTTCGACTACGCAGACAGGAACCACAGACGTTTCCGGTATCGCGGAGCAGACTATGCCGGCAATCGTTGCTATTACAAGCACTTCACAGGGTGCGAACTATTATGACTTGTTTGGACAGCAGTATCAGGGACAGGATACGACCAGTGCCGGTTCCGGATTTATTGTAGGACAGAATGATAAAGAATTGCTGATCGCAACCAACAATCATGTTATAGACGGTGCAAAGACAATTTCTGTACAGTTTATTGATGAGCAGATTTACGAGGCAACGGTAAAAGGAACAGACAGCAGCAATGATCTGGCTGTTATCGCAGTACAGACATCTAAGATCAAAGAGAGCACGATGAACAAGATCCGCGTAGCTGATCTTGGCGATTCGAGCAAGATTAAAGTTGGTGAGATGGCAGTTGCTATCGGTAACGCACTTGGTTATGGTCAGTCGGTAACGGTTGGTTATATTAGTGCAAAAGATCGTGAAATTTCAGAATCTGAGAGTGGCAGCTCCAGTTCTTCCTCCTCTAATACGATCAAGGCAATTCAGACCGATGCAGCTATCAATCCTGGTAACAGTGGTGGTGCTTTGATCAATATGCAGGGGCAGGTTATCGGTATTAACTCTGCTAAGATCGCAGCTTCTGAAGTAGAAGGTGTTGGATATGCGATCCCGATTTCCGTCGCAAAACCGATCATTGAGGATCTGATGAATAAAGAAAACCTCAAAGATAGTGAAAAAGGCTATTTAGGAATCAGCGGAAGAACGGTTTCTGACGAGATGGCAGCCTACAATATGCCAAATGGTGTTTATGTTGCAGAAGTATCTAAGAATGGTGCGGCAGACAAAGCAGGCATCCAGAAAGGCGACATCATTACATCCATTAATAATATGGAAGTCCGTTCTATCGAAAGTCTGCAGGAAAAAGCCAATAGCTACAAAAAGGGAACTCAGGTAGAGATCATCTTGCAGAGAAGTGATTCTGGAACGTATAAAGAAAAGAAAGTGAAAGTTACACTGCAAGGTTCCAGTTCATTAAACGGTTTAAGTTCCGGCAAATCGTCCAACAATGACAGTCAGAGCGGCAATTCCGGCAACAACAGCCAGAATGGTAACAACGGTCAGAACGGCAGCAATGGCAACAGCGGTCAGAATGGTAGCAATGGTAACATCGGCAACAACGGCAACAACAGCCAGAATGGCAACAATGGTAACAACGGAAATTCCGGCAGCGACAGCGGATCCGGCAACGATTTGTTCGGATTTGGAGATTTGTTTGGTAACTAATAGATACATGATAGAAAGACTCTAATAAGAAACTCAAACTTTGCACATCCAAAGCTGCTGTCCGATCACATATTGCTTGTTATGTCAGCAATAAATATGATATTTTGCAGCCGACAAGCTAACTTGTTCTGCCGTCAGCGAACTAAGATAATTGCCGCGGAACGCAGA
>ERZ791631.1354-NODE-1354-length-14639-cov-2.820145_pt1 | contig 14639 bp, 7 predicted proteins | sample MGYA00509961_ERZ791631 | MGnify/ENA primary metagenome ERZ791631 (study PRJEB30046, sample SAMN00715248) | human gut metagenome | study: EMG produced TPA metagenomics assembly of the A metagenome-wide association study of gut microbiota in type 2... | reverse complement strand
ATTCGTTCAAATCGCATGCATCTTCACGTGGCTAAAATAGTGTCAACAGGCTCTAGTGGAATCCAATTCTCTCCTGACATATCTTCAGTGTAGATTGTATTATTTATGTACAATTCCTCATCAATGTCATGCACAAAGCTCCAATGAAGGTTGTACTTCTTGGCGTATTCCTTAAATGTATTAAACTTATTTTCGACCTGACGGTCAATGTTTTTGATGTGACCAGCCTTAGTTTCGATGATCCAAACATTTCCGTCGGTAGTCTTAATGATGTAATCAGGATAAAAGAGCCACTGCTTTCTGATACCATTCACATAGACGATAGAAAGATTCTGTTGACCAGAGTCACCATTCTTGTAAACCCATTCTACAGATATATAATACAATAAATAAGAGATGACAAAATGAACGCTAAATGCAGATTACTATGCTTAAGAGAAATGTTTATCAAATATACAGATCAAAATAACTATGTTTCAATGAAAAAAATTAGAAACTATCTCAGTTCCTGTGGTTATCTAGCACATAAAATAACGATAAAAGATGATATTGACGCATTGATTTCAAGTGGTATGGAAATAGAATACATCCACAACAAAGGCTATCATTTGAGATCACGCCCTTTTTCACTCAGCATTTTGAAAATCCTTGCCGATGCAATCGCATCTTTTCGATTCCTGACAGTCGATGATTCAGAAAAACTGCTGAAACTACTGGAGAGTCTGTGCAGTATTTATGAAGCACCTCTGCTCAGAAGAAAAATCATGCTGACCAATCGTGTAAAGTCGGATAACGAGCAAATCCTCGACAATATTGACGTTATAAATTCTGCTTTCCGCAATAATCAGCAAATCAGTTTTGACTACTATGATTACGATATAAACAAGCATTTGGTTCAGCGAGGAGAGAAACGGCTTTGTTCTCCATTTGCGTTGGTAATGAGCGGAGAGTGCTATTACGTTGTTTCCTATTATGAAAAATATGCCGATACATACACCAACTTTCGTCTTGATCGAATGCGAAACATCAGTCTTGTGAATTCAGCGAGAGGATATCCGGATGAAAGGCTGAATCTGGAACAGTACATCAAATCATCTTTTTCTATGTTCAGCGGAAAGAGTGAGTACGTTACGCTACGCTTGCCGCTGGAAAATAAATATTGTAACATCGTGATCGACCGGTTCGGGAAGTCAGTTCTCATGCTCAGGGACAAGAAATCGGGCAATCACTTTATCATTCATGTTCCTGTAAGAGCAGAATATCCGCAGCCGTTTTTTTCCTGGATATTTTCATTCAGAGGAAAGGTGGAGATCATAAGTCCGATCAGACTGAAAGAACGATATACAAAAGTTCTTTATGAAAGCTGTGTGCAGCAATATATGAATTAAACGAAAACGGGCACTTCGTAAAAATTGAAGTGCCTGTTTTATCATTCTATTTCGTTTCTGTCCTGATTTCTTTCTTTCGGCTTAGCCGTTTTCTGCCTGTCCTTGAAAGCTTCTTTTTTGAGTTTTGCTCTTTCAAAATAGCAGGTTCGCTGTTTTTCAGGAGCATTCTTTTTGGCTTCAATTGCCGCCTGATTGAGTTCATCAGTAAGAGAAGCAAGACGTTCTGTTTTCTGTTCCAGTTCTGCTTGTTGTGGAAATGGTGTATTGACAATACGCCGGGCATTTTCCAAATTCATTTTCAGCTTATTTATGTTGTTTTGTGCATCACTGATCGTCTGGTCAATTTTGTAGAGTGTAGATTCCATACGCTTGAGATTGGCAGAAAAGCTGCTTGTTAAAGCACATTTATGCTCAGCGTTGCCTTTCATGGTAATGGAAATGTCAGGTTCATTGCCAAACATCACCGCCTTGACGGATAGCTTGAATCCCTGAAATTCACCGATTTCTTTTTCACTGTCGGAACTCTTTTTGACAAAATCCAGTACCGCATCTTCAAGAGCCTGTGCTGCTTCTTTACGGTCCGTATATTCCGTGCCATCAATGGTAATTTTGAATACGGGTAGTTTTGTTTCTTCATCTATCGGAAGCTGACGAAGTGTTTCACGGTCAGCTTTGAGATTTTCAAGTCTTATTTCAGCATTTTCAATTTTTGCAGGAGTGACAGCTACTGTCTGCTGCATATCAAATACCGTATTGGTATGTTCCGCTTTCAGAAGATTCAGTTCCTTTACCTCGTTATCCAGCATCATCTTTTCCTTGATACGTTCATCTCCTGTACAGAGTGCCTTGATCTCAGAATAATTGAGTGCCTGCTGATCTACGTCCTCACAAGTTCTTGCAGGCGTTTTGGAAGTCATGATCTGTCCGATGAAACGCTGCTTTGCTTCCAGTGTCTGATAGAGATACGCATCAAAACTGCCTTTTGTCACATAGTTAAAGACATGAGCCACGCTGTTCTGGTTGCCTTGACGTTCGATACGTCCGATTCGCTGTTGCAGGTCACTCGGTCGCCAAGGAATATCCAGATTATGCAATGCAATCAGCTTTTTCTGACAGTTTGTACCCGTACCCATTTTGCCTGTACTGCCCAGCAGAACTCTCACTTCACCTTTATTCACACGGTCGAAGAGATCAGCTTTCTGCTGTTCGGTTTTTGCATCATGTACATAGGCGATCTCATCCGGTTTTATGCCGTTTACGATCAGCTTATCCCGAATATCATCATAGACGCAGAAATCACATTCTTCCTCTAAAGATTCTCTTTCAGAAGCTGACTTTTCATCAGCATTTTCTCCCTTATCCGTTGACTGTGAGTTTTTCTTTGGAACACCCAAATCGCAGAAGATGATCTGGGTCAGCTTTTCCTCTGCTGTATCGTGATAGATCTGCGTAACGTTTCTGACACACTGATTCAGCTTTGTATCAGGGCTATCCTCAAATGACGGGTCGATCAGTCTTGGGTCAAGTCCCAGCTTTCTGCCGTCGGAAGTAATACGGAGCATATTGTCCACAGAAGGGTCAACATTTCCGCTTTGTACATCATCAGCACGATCAGATAACTCCTGTACAAGTGTTTTCTGAAACTCTGTTGCTTCGATATTCTCAATGTGATACTTCATTTCGGGCGTAGCAAGGTCGAGCGTGTCTGCTGTACGCACATCGGCAACCTGTTTGAACATACTCATCAGTTCCGGCAAGCCTGTATAGTTGGCGATACGGGTGCGTTCCTTAAACTTGTTGCCGGCAGGAGCAAGCTCCCATTCCGTTTTCTGTTCCCCGAATACGGTTACCCAGTTGTCAAAATTACTAAGTCCATGATCTTTTAGAAAATCATACTCCAAAAAACGCATCATGGTATGTAATTCAGTTACAGAGTTGCTGAGGGGCGTGCCTGTAGCCATAATCACACCTCTGCCGCTGGTCTTTTCATCGAGATAGCGGCACTTCATAAATAGATCCAGTGCCTTTTGTGAAGCAGAGGACGAAATACCCGCCACATTGGTCAGTTTTGTCTGAGTAGGAACATTTTTGAATTCGTGGGCTTCATCGACGATCAACTTGTCTATGCCCATTTCTTCAAAGGTAAGAATATCGTCATGTGTTTTCTCCAGCTTATCCAGTTTTGCTTCCAGCGATTTCTTGGTACGCTCCATCTGTTTAACCTGAAAACGAGAACCTTCTGCCTTTTTCAGTTCTTCAATGCCTGCCATAATGTCATCGATCTGGTCCTGCAAAATAGATACCTGTCTTTCCTTGGAAAGTGGAATCATGCCAAGCTGTGAGTGACCGATAATCACAGCATCAAAATCACCGGTGGCAATTTTGGAAAACAGTTGCTGTCGGTTTTCTTTCTTGAAGTCGTTTTTGGTTGCCACCAGAATATTTGATCCCGGATAGAGTTTCTGAAAATCTTCACCAATCTGTTCTGTCAGGTGGTTCGGAACGGCAAATAACGGCTTTGTGCATAAGCCCAGACGCTTGGATTCCATTGCTGTTGCGATCATCTCAAACGATAGTGATAGGTAACCCTTTGATGTAATCTCCAAGTTTTCCCCCACTCCACACCGTACGTGAGAGTTTCCCCTCATACGGCGTTCCATCAACAATCATTTTCGTTCAAATTTACACAATCAGACTGTCAGCAATTCTCCGTTCATTGAGATTTGTGACATTCCTGCCATTATTCTCAATTTATTGATTTTCGCTAATTGTTTGCTGTCAGGTTTCACCAAGTCAAGGTACTTTTTAATGGTTTTTTCATTACTTGAATGTATCAGAATATGAACCTTATCCGAAACGATTATCAGATTACTGTATTCATCACTTCCACCGTATTCCCGTGGGATTTTATGGTGACAATCAATTTCGGTGACATATAATTCGTCTTTTGTGACGGCACATCTGCCTTTTTGCGCAACGTACAAAGCAATCCTGTTATCGTTATATTCAACACTTTCCGTTCCGCAGGGATTATTCATCAGATAATGCAGAACATCAATATCCACGCATTCCAGATTTTTATGAATTTCTGCTCGCCCCTGCGGTGTATATTTGTTGATACTCCGTTTTTTGTCCATTGGGATACGGTGCTGAACGTATGCGATTGGCACGATAGCGTGACCGCCGATAAATCTCACTTCACGGCTTGTACCGTATTGTTTTCGGATATAGCCGTTCGTAATAGTACCCTTTTTGGTTATCCTGTGTTTCAGCCGATTGTAAAGGTTCTTTTTGACATCATAAGCGATTTTCTGAAAATCTAAATTAACGTGTGTTGCTATGCAATAATAATTATGAACACCTATCAGATAGGAGTTATACATCTGTACCAGCTTATACTCCATTCCTGCATTATAGGTCTGTCGTATCTTACCGATTATCTCTTTAGAATAAGTCTTGATTTTCGCAAGTTTCTTTTCCTTTATGTGCGCCTCCGCAACATATTTAGGCTGTCCCTGTTTGTTTTTGCCCTTTTTCCTCACTTTCAGCTTAAAGCCGAGAAATTCAGAATAATGGCGTTTCAGGTTGACTATTTTTGACTTTTCAGGACTGATTTCCAGTCCTAATCTGTCTATCAGCCACAGCTTTGTTGCTTCAAATATTTTTACTGCATCCGACCGTTTTCTGCAAAATATCTTGAAATCGTCCGCATATCGCACGATGTAACACTCTTTCAAAGCCGTCTTACGTAAGTGGTATACCTGCTTTGATTTATCGAGTGTTCCGTTTGCATAAATGCGTCTTATGTAATTCTCTCTTGTCGGAATATTCTCCCATTGGCTTGCTACCCACCAATCAAGTTCATTCAGAACAATATTGGATAACAGCGGCGAAATGATACCGCCCTGTGGCGTGCCTTTTTCGGGGAATCCTATCCCTGCGACCTCTGCTTTCAGCATTGCCGAGATAATACACAAAAGCTTTTTATCCTGTATGCCCATAGTCCACATTTGCTTCAACAGCTTGCCGTGACTGACATTATCAAAGAATGATTTTATGTCAACATCAACTACATAATGCAGATTCATATTCTGCATCATACGCTCTGCTTGTGCAATAGCGTTTTCTGCGCTTCTGTTCGGTCTGAAACCATTGCTTCGCTCAAAAAATTTTGCTTCACATATTGGCTCTAAAACCTGCAAAACACACTGCTGTATCAGCCTGTCCATTATCGTGGGTATTCCCAGCGGACGGGTCTTGCCATTATCCTTTGGGATTTCCATTCTACGGACTTTCTGCGGAATGTACCAGTCTAATTTCCGCTGAACGTGGGCGATTAAACTTTTCTCCTTCCATTTATTCAAATCGCTTATCGTCTTTTTATCCGTTCCTGCCGTTTTACTTCCTTTATTTTTACGCATATTTCTATACGCAAGCCTGATATTTTCGGAACTTTTTATGATTTCAACCAAGTTGGTGAATTTCAAGTCCTTTTTGCTGTCTGTATATAGCTTGTCAAATACAGACTGCATATCATAGTATTCGGCATTTCGGAGTTTTTGCTTTTTGGGAATTTTCTTCTTGTCTGTCAAAGTCAGCTTTCTCCTTTCTGATTTTCAGAATGGAATCGCTTTTCTTAGTCATACTCGAACCTTTGAATTTGTGTAATTTGAAATTTATATATGATTGTTGACTTGTGCCTATCCCTCCACCGCTTCTTTTTCGCAGCGGCTTCAACGGTACTGTGGCACTACTCTCAGCCAGATAAAGAACAGTTATACGAATAAATCCGATTTCCTGTTTAGCACTTCACAGCAGCAGTAAGCTCCATGCTCTGACCTTTCCACGTTCCGATATTCCTATCTGTGCATATACCCTTAGGTGTCCCTCTGAGCCTGTGTATATCCAATGCCTGTAACATTGCAAGGACTTTCATAGTAAAAATTTTTACTCGCCCTCATACACTTCCGTATTCGGAATACGGCATTTCTGCCGTAGCGCCTTTTAGACCCGTACATTCGGGATTTCGTCAGTCAACTTTGACATTCTGACCATAGGTATTTTATAGACCTCCGGCATATCATCTGCATATCCCACTTCTGGAACACTTGCCACGGCTTGAACCGTTTGGGCAAACTTCTGCCGACTTCTGCGAACTTTATACCATAATTCCCACTGCCGGAATTAACGCATATCGCAGTATTAAGGCAGGCGTTTCAGGACGTTGCTCCCTCATTCCACCTGTCGGAATATCAGTTCTCCAAGAACCGTATTCAAATATTTTATATTTTCATACGACCTTGTGCGCAACCTTTTCAGTTACGAACGTGTCGTACTCTTGCCTGCACCCACACAGTGTGCAAACAGCGTATTACCGCCAAATAAAGCGTGTGCAATGGCGTTTTTCTGATGCTCTTTCAGCGTGATCGCAGAGTTCATACCCGGAAATCTTAAAGCTGAACCGTCATATTCACGGGGACGAATGGAATTGAACTGCCGGTTGTACTGTTCCACAAGGGGAATGGCACGTTCCGGATCCTTGAAGATCCAGTCTTTGAAAGCCTGTTTGATCTTTGCAGCTTTCTGCTGAACGATCTTCGTTGCCTTGATATCGACCACTCTGCGTTCTTTTTCATTGCCGTTCAGATCCAGATAGGTTTCCGACTTATACACTTTTGGTTCTTTCAGATTCAGAAGCTGCTCCATGATCTCATAGGCACTCATATTCTTTGTTCCAAAATCTCTGCGGCTCAAAACGGAACTGTCCGCCCTCTTGTTCTCAATATGCCAGGTGTTGGTGTGTTCGGAATAGTCCACTGTTATATTTTTCGGTTTCACCCAGAACGCTTTCTTTACGTCCTCACGGTTTTCTCTCGGTGTCTGAAAAAGCTCATACATGAACTGCTGATACAGTTCTTTCGGAATCCATGTCGCACCGATCTTCACATCAATATCGCCTGCCTTTAACGGCTCCGGCATCGCCTTTTCAAGAACCGTGACATTTTCAGCAAAACGGCTGTCACTTTCAGCATAAGCTGCTGCAATATCCAGCTTCTGACAAATATCGCCAGACAGGTATTCACTTGCCGACTGATACTCCTCGGTGTTCGGCACAAGAAAAATCTCACCCTTTAACTCCGCAATCAGCAGTTCCTGTGACATATCTGTCAGCTTGCTCATGTATTCAAGATCAACCTTTGCCGTTTCCGCCATAGAGATTGCAAGTGCTTCCAGTGCTGTATCTACGTGTTCAATCGGTTTTGATGGTCTTACCGTTCTTTTGGTAAAGATATCGGATTTTGCGATCAGCTTGTCCTTGTCAAATTCCTTTTCTAAGGTGAGCAACAGGTTATAGGAACAATCATCACGCAAAACCTGACGGTTTTTATGACTGTGCAAAAGTCCGTATTTCTTGTAGAAGTCGTCATATTGTGAGGAAAGCTTTTGCTGTACTGCCTTGATCTCATTTTCCGGTTTATCATCTGCCTGTACTCGGAGCAGTTCACGAACCGTATCTCGCAAATCAATAAATGCAGTCATACGGTCGTAGTCTTTCGATTTTGTATCCATTACTTTGGAAACATCGAAGTTTCCAAGCTTGCTTTCTCCGCCCTTGAGGTAAATATCACCCTTATCGTCTTTGAAAAAGCTGAATGGGCGAAGTTCAGCAGCTGTCATTGTGACCTGTTTATCACTGAATCGGAATACCTCATTCGTTTTTACAGCTGAAATCTGCGTATCCAGTTTCTGTACCGCTTCATGAATCTGCTGTCGAAGATCTGCACCATCAATCGGAATGCACATTGTATCGTCATTTCTGCCGTAAAGCTTGTTGCCCTCTACGATCGTACCAAGTACCATTTCAGGATTTTCCGCAAAGTAGCTGTTTACCTGGAGTCCGTCCTCAGTTTTGCCAAGATGTACCCAATCAGGCAGTTCTTCCGGCGGTGCGGAGCGTTTTTGTAAGAAGATAATATCCGAAGTAACTTCTGTACCTGCATTCGCCTTAAAAGCATTGTTCGGAAGTCGGACAGCACCAATTAAATCGGCTTTCTGTGCCAGCTGCATACGGAAACTTTCGTCTTTCTTGTCAAGTGTTCCTTTAGAAGTGACGAAAGCAACAATACCGCCCTCTTTCACCTTATCCAGAGTTTGTGCAAAGAAGAAATCGTGCAGTTTGGTTGTGCTATACTGTTTATCTGGAAAATTCAGATCTCCAAATGGCACATTACCGACCGCAGCATCAAAAGAACCGTTTTGAAAATGGGTACTTTCAAAACCGGTTATCTGAATGTCAGCATCGGGATAAAGCTGTTTTGCAATTCGTCCGCTGATGGAGTCAATTTCAACGCCATAGATATTTGTATGTTCAGCCATTTCTGATGGCATTTTACCAAGAAAATTGCCGACACCGCAGGACGGTTCAAGAAGATTGCCGCCATTGAAGCCGAACTTATCTAACGCTTCATAGATTCCATCGATAATTGCAGGAGATGTGAAAAAGCTGTCAAGAACAGACTTTCTTGCATCTTCATATTCTTTCGGTGTAAGTGCGTCAGATAGTTGGGCAAACTCTTTGCTCCATTGCTCATTCTCAGAATCAAAAGCCTGTGCAAGACCGCCCCAACCAACGTATTTTGACAGAATTTCCTGTTCTTCAGGAGTAGCCGTTCTGTCCTCACTTTCAATTTGCTTTAATGTCTGAATGGCAAGCAGATTGTTCTTGAATTTGGTTTTTGCACCGCCTTCACCGAGGTTATCATCGGTTATGGTGAAATTCTGCGTCTTTTCATCTGCTTTAATTTGCTGTTCCAATTTTTCATCGGGAGCAGCTATATTTTCCGGCTTAATATCCGATTTTTCTGTTTTAGATCCACGTCGATTCCTGCGGTCAATATCTTTCTGCGTGATATATTTATCATGTTGAATAAGGTCAGCAGTGAGTTTTGCAACTTCCGTCCAACTGAAATCAAATGTTTCCTTGCTGATTCCATTATCAACACTTCGGAGTGTAAAATGTATGCCTTTTGAGTCATGGTCAACGGAGAAGATATTGCCGTCAGCAGTATGACCGCCTGTGCCATACTCGTTTTTTAGAAAGTCAGCAAATTCCTGATTGCTTGGGTTATTTTCCTGAAAAAATTCTGCAATGCGAAATTTACCGCCCTCAAATCCGCTTCCACGCATGATTTCCTTGTGCAGTTCTTCAAAACGGTTGACATCTGCAACAGGTTCGCCATACTGTACAGGTGTAATGGCTTGTGCGGATGCGGACGAGTTTACAGGTTCTGATTCTCCGAACAGAGTCAGCTGCTCATATTCCTTTTTTCCGTTTCCAAAAGGTTTGAACTCCTTGTCATCCGCTATAAATCCAAGCCCTGCATCGGCAATGGCATTCTCAGAGAACAGCGGTGCATCATCAGAAATTTCAGTTTCAGCCGATTTTTCTTTAATAGTTGTATCCATCTGTTCCAAATTCTCAATACCTGCATGATGATTGGCAGATTCAACAACCTCAGACAAGAACGTTTCCAGTCCCTCTTGTGGCATGATGACATTGCCGGTATCTCGTGAGAGCATGATTCTTCCTCTGTCCTCATTGATGCTGTCAATATGCCACTCTTTTCCCTGAAATTCAATATCATCGCCAACTTTGAACGGCAAATCAGAAGCCTTTGTTGGAATAACTGATGCGATCTCATCATCAGAAAGCGATACCAAATCATTAAAATCAAGTACTGACAGAGCATTTTCATTCATTTCCGCAAAGGAGTTATACTGCTCATCACGAACGACATTGCCATCATACTCAAATATGAGCCTGTACTGTTCCAGATCTGCATACACCTGTATGAGGAGATTATGTTCTTCGTCTGTTGTATAAGCAAGCGAGATATTTGAAAGATCAGAAAACTCAGCTAATTCACCGAATTCTCGGTCATAGTAGTCGGCAATGTGTTGTTTTGCAATATCCAAATCAGACAGTTCTGTAGACTGTGCTTTGTCAGCAAGATAATCTTCTGTTGTTGCAATTGCAGGCGATTCCGGAAGGTCAATTTCTTCAACCGATACCAGTTCCTCACGTTGTGCAATTTGCAAGTCAAACTCCTGTTTGGCAGATAAAAGCAAATCGAGTTTCCTGCTATTATCAAGAAATTGGCTGGTATTGCTCTGGTCGAGATAACCAATCAGCAGATCGTTCATTGTACCAAGCTGTGTAATGTCATAGTCCTTAGAAACATAGTTTTCAATGACATTTGTCATGTTGTTTCGTGCAGCAATCTCAATAGAGGAAGAAAGAGCCTGTATCTGCTGATTATCAAGCCCCATATTCTGCAAGTTTTCAAGAATTTGATTTTCACAGATCGTCTGACGAAGAATTGCCTGAAAATGCGGTGCATTCTCTTTTTCTGTGGTAAACATAACCTTGCCATCACGAATCAGTCCTGAAAATTCTGCACCACGCTCGTAAAGCTTCGGTTCAATCTTATGATACTTGTCAGGTGTCAAGGGAGAAATCATAAACTGTCGGTTTCGGATTTCTCTGTATGGTCTGTTGCCGATGATTTCTTGTGAAGTCTGTCGGCTGTTCTGAATCGTCGGTTTTCTCATAGCCTTTACGGCATCCCGAATAGCACTTATCTGAGAAATATCAGCCTGAGATACAGTCATTACCCCTTTGCCGCTGGGATAAATTCTTGCTGAAAATGAAATGTTTGCTTTGTTTGCCAGTTCCGCCATTTTGAGAATGGTTTCTCTGTTCTCGCTGATATATGATTTCTGAGAAATATATTTGTAGTCTGTATTGCCGATAATATTTTTATCCTGCGGAATATGTTCTTTGCCCGACTTCTGCAATCTGCAAAGGGATTCATCAAGACCTGTAACATTCTTGAAATGATCAATTTCAGAACTGTTTACCGCAATCATCGTGTTGCTGCCATCGCTGTATGCACAGTAATTCAGCCCCGATTTATCAAGTGCCTGCTGTATCTGCTGAAATGTATCTTCACGCATGACAGCAACGGTTTTATCTCTGTTATCCGTTGCTTCCTGCCAATAAGGATTACCGTATCGCTTCATTTTGTTCATTCTCCCTTGTAATATGTCATTCCAATCTTTTGCTCCATTTGGTGTTACTCTTTTCATGGCAGGATACCGAGCAATCAGTTTTTCGGCAAACTCGTTTCCTGCCTTATCGTTATCGGTGCAGAGATAGATGTTTTCAGGTGATATTGCATATCGTTTCATCGTTTCCGTTACCACAGAGGGCTTTACGCCTGCCATGGAAACCAACCTGTAATCACTTTGTTCAGAGTGCAGATCGGCAAATGAGATTGCATCAATCGCACTCTCGAAAAAATAGGTATTGGCAGGTTTGTCGCTGACTATTTCAAAGCCATAGCCGTCTGCTGCACCTTTATCAAAGGATTTGAAACGCATATTTGACGTACCGACCTTTTCCGCACCGACCAGTAAGCCATTCTCGTCGAAGATTTTGAATACTGCATTGCCTGTTTTTTCTTCCTGTGATAATCTTCCCTCAGCAGTCAATTTCTCAAGAGATGCGATAGATAATCCACGAACATCATGCAGATAGTGCATGGTTCTAGATAAATCTGTGCTCTCATGCAGTATGATTTCACGATTTTTGGGCGGTTCAGTTTTTGAAATACTGTGGGAGTGAAACGGAATTGCTTTTTCATTGCTGAGTAACTCCACCGCAGAAATAAAGTCAAGTCCCATAAATTCCTGCACAAACTGGATGTTGTTGCCGCCCTTGTTTTCGGAAAAGCGAAACCACTTTCCAACCTCGCCGGCTTCGTTATTTTTGATATGCAGACTGTCATGTTCTTGCAGAATATACTCTCTGCCGACCTGTTTTAAGGAAAATCCCTGACTTCTCAGGAAATCAGGGAGATTAACAAGATTGGCACGTTCGATCTGTTCCGGCGTAACTCGCATCAAAGTTCCTGTCCTTTGCTTTTAGAGCCCCCTTGCTTCGGACTTTCTGCCTTCACTTCCTGCGCAAGTTTTTTCATCTTCTTTCGGCTGAAATAAGCCGGTGCTTCTGATTTTCTTACGGTTACGGCAGATTTGTCGCCGTCCAATCTTGCAGAGTAGGGAATGCCGTCCTTTTCAAGCTTTTGCATGGTTTCCTGTGCATCTTTTTCCGACATTGGCTGGATTGCTCTGTCCTCTCTGGGAATCTGTCGGAACACTTCGGGATTTACAAGACGAACGTGTGTATCCTTCGCTTTTTCCTCCGCAACGTGGAAAGCACGCTCATTTTTCTTGGAAACGGTAATGGTAACACCCTTATCGGTTTCCACCGCCGAAAAAGGAATCTTCTGCTTTTCCAACTCTGTCATTATGATTGCACCCACCTTCGCCGGTTCGTTAGTAATCACTCTGTCCTCCGGTGGAATCTGCCTGTAATAGTTGGGATTGATTTTTCGTACTCCCGAACGGGATCTCTGCGGTTCTTTCTTTTCCGGTACAGGTTTTTCCATCTGCTTTTCCGGCTGTGATTTCATGACAGTTTTCGCAAACAGATTTACCAGTCCTGCATGGGAACTGAGGGAAAGACCTCTTTTCGTGTAGAGTTCCGGCACATTCTGAAGCGTATCTCTTGCAAAATCTTTGACTTCTTTTGCGATTCTGCCGTCACTTGTACCGTTCAACGCACAGGCAAGAACAAAGGCAATACGGTCATCAGAAAATTTCTCACGCACATCACTTAGTGCCTGTTCAGAATTCAGGGTATATCGCTCGTAATCATAATTCTGGGAAAGTGCCTGTGAGATCTCCTTTGCACATTCCATATTTGCCTTTGCAGATTCCCGAAACGATTGCAGTGTGGCATCATCACAAGTGCTAAAATCGATTTCTTCCAGAAATAGCGGCACATCGGGACGTTCCTCTTTTTTGCCGTTATTGATGATGCCATCGATCATATTGAAGTCATCTTCCATGGACATTTCCGCATTACGAAGATATTCAGCAGAATCAAGCGTTATCGTTTCAATCGGTTTGTCAAAATCAGACAAATCGCCATTTGACAAAAAGTCCGTATTTTCGATTTCGGCTTCTGTTTGTGCAATGGCTTTGTCAACAATATGATCGTTTGCATTTTCCATTTCAGGAGCATTTTCAAGCTTATGGATTTTCGCTTCTACAGCAGAGATACTTGATTTTACTGCTTCGATTTTTTGACCAAGCTTGAATTTTTCTGCCATGGAATCACTTTTTTCATACTGTTCAAACAGTTTGGAAAGCTTGCTCTTTTCTGCATTCATGCTGATACACAGCAGACCTTTGCTGCTGTTCCGCAAATTTTCCATGGATTCCTTGAACAGTTCTCTGCGTTTCTGCGGATTTGGTATCATGAACGACTGAATGACGTTGCTGAAACTTCTGAGTTTTTCGGCTTTCAGCCTGAAAACAGCGATACGGTCATCCAGTTTGGAAATTTTGTTTTCTGCCTTTTTGATGCTGTTTTCAATCTTCGGAATACGGTTTTCATGGATTGCATTGATTTTTGTTTCATTTGCTCTGATGATCGCAGATACAGCACCGGGAAGTTTACCGCTGTCCATTAAGTCCTGCAGCATCGCATTTGTCGCTTCAAGTCTTGCAGCTTTTTCTTCGAGCACCGCAATTCTGTTTTCGCTCTTGCTGATCTGATCCTGTGTTTCAGCTTTCTGTTCCTGAAGATGATCCAGCGTGTCCATATGGCTGCCGTAAGCCATATGAAAAATCGGCAGCAGCGTTTCACTCTTGTGTGCATCTGCTTCAAGCTCCGGCTGTTTTGTAACTTCGTTATCTTGTATCGGCATTTATGTCACCCCTCAAAGAAATATATTTACATGATTCATCTTGTTCGCTCCATTTCATGATTTTTCTGCTTTATATTTTCCTGATTCTCAATTTCAGCTTCTCTTGAAGATTTGTCATCTACATACAAATCCTGTTCCAGTGCTTTCTTTATGCTGCAATTATCGCTGTGCCAACAGTTGATATAGGTTTGTGCAAGCATGATCTGAATGTCAATCGGCTTGTTTTCCAATTGTGCGACCGTTACGCCCTAAACCGCAGCAATTTCAGGAAGCAACAGCCGTGCATAGTACTTACTGTCCGGTTCAGACAAAAAGAGAAGCATTTCCTCTGTATATGGCTTCATCGCTCATTGACCATTCTGGCAAGTTCGTTCTTATCCGTACCGATCGCATATTCATACATGAGATTCAG
>ERZ791631.1333-NODE-1333-length-14888-cov-3.532394_pt1 | contig 14888 bp, 9 predicted proteins | sample MGYA00509961_ERZ791631 | MGnify/ENA primary metagenome ERZ791631 (study PRJEB30046, sample SAMN00715248) | human gut metagenome | study: EMG produced TPA metagenomics assembly of the A metagenome-wide association study of gut microbiota in type 2... | reverse complement strand
TTCTTGACCTCTTCGACCGGAAGAATCCGTTGCCGAAGAGTCCAAACGTCCCGACTACTTTCCGAGCAGTTTCTTGACCTCTTCGGCTACGGTCTTGCCGTTGTAACCGAACTTCTCGTCGAGAACCGTATAGGGAGCCGAATAGCCGAAGTGATCCAGACCGTGGATCAGACCTTTCTCGCCCACAAGACCCATCAGGTTCACCGGAAGTCCCGACGTCAGGCCGTAGCGCACCACGCCCACCGGAAGCACGCTCTCCTGATACGAACGGGGCTGGTCGCGGAAAAGACCCTCGCTCGGTACGTTCACCACACGTACGGCGATACCCTCGGCGGCAAGCAGGCTGGCACCCTCCACGAGCGTCGAGACCTCCGAGCCGGTGGCGACCATCACAACTTCGGGCTTGGCCGAATCAAGCACCACGTAACCGCCCTTGGCGACCTGAGAGGCCTCCTCGCGGCGGCTGGCGCCCAGCGCCGGAAGGCTCTTGATGTTCTGACGCGACAGCACCAGCGCAACGGGACGCTGCTCCTCGACGGCCAGCTTCCACGCCATGACGGTCTCATCGCCGTCGGCCGGGCGCAGCACGACCATCGAACGTTCGTCGTGGTGGTTTCGGAGGTGTTCCATCAGGCGGATCTGGGCTTCATGCTCGATCGGCTGGTGCGTAGGACCGTCCTCGCCAACGCGGAACGAGTCGTGCGTCCAGATATAGATCACATGCAGGCGCATCAGCGCCGAGAGACGCACTGCCGGTTTCATGTAGTCCGAGAAGACGAAGAACGTGCCGCACGCAGGAATCACACCTCCGTGCAGCGCCATGCCGTTGGCCACGCAGGCCATCGTCAGTTCCGAGACTCCCGCCTGAAAGAATTTGCCGCTGAAATCACCCTTCGTGAAGGCCTTGGTCTTCTTGAGGAAGCCGTCCGTCTTGTCCGAGTTCGAAAGGTCCGCAGAAGCCACGATCATGTTCTCGATCTTTTCGGCGAAGACGCCCAGCACGGCAGCCGATGCCGCGCGCGTCGCCACGCCGGCCTTCACCTCGATCGACTTGTAGTCGATTTCGGGCACGCGCCCCGAAAGGAACATATCCAGTTTGCGGGCTAGATCGCCGTGTTCGGCGCGCCACGTCTTCTCGACCTCGGCCTGACGTGCGGCCCATGCGCGAAGCGCTTCGCGGCGCTCGGAGAAGGCTTCGCGGCTCTCGGCGAAGACGGCGAACGGATCGTTCGGATCGCCGCCGAGATTCTCGACCGTCGCGTCGAAATCGGCGCCGGCCGCCGTGAGCGGCTGCCCGTGGGTCGAAACCTTGTCTTCGAAGCTCTCTCCGGAGGGACCTTTAGCGCCCTTGCCCATGACCGTGCGGCCGATGATAAGCGTAGGACGCTCCGTTTCGGAGTTCGCGGCAACGAGTGCCTCGCGGATTTCGTTGATGTTGTGTCCGTCCACTGACAGCACGTTCCACCCCCACGCCTCGTACTTCATGGCCACGTTCTCGGTCATGACCTCATCCACCTTCGTAGAAAGCTGGATGTTGTTCGAGTCGTAGTACATGATGAAGTTGCTCAGACCCAGATGGCCGGCGATACGGCCCACGCCCTGCGAAATCTCCTCCTCCACGGCGCCGTCCGAGATGTAGGCGTAGGTCTTGTGCGCCATCCACTCGCCGAAGCGGGCAGCCATGAAGCGTTCCGCGATGGCGGCGCCCAGCGCCATAGCATGACCCTGTCCGAGAGGGCCGGAAGTGTTCTCGACACCGCGCGCGAAGTCTGCTTCCGGGTGACCCGGCGTCACGCTGCCCCACTGACGCAGAGACTGAAGGTCTTCGGTCGTATAGTACCCGGCAAGAGAAAGCGTAGAATAGAGCATCGGAGACATGTGACCCGGATCGAGGAAGAAACGATCTCGGTAGGGGTAAGACGTATTGTCCGGATCGTAGCGCAGAAATTCGGTATAGAGCACCGTCATGAAGTCGGCGCCGCCCATCGAGCCGCCGGGATGGCCCGATTTCGCCTTCTCGACCATAGAGGCCGACAAAATTCGGATATTGTCCGCTACACGCGTTAGTTTGGAATTGGTAGATGACATGAGTATTTAAAGTTTTAAAGTCTTTGTATTAATCAGCGTATCTTCTGCCACAAAAGTAATAAAAAAGATACTAACCAACTTGTTTAAGCTCTAAAATATTTGCTTTTTCTATCTTTTTCTTTGCATATGGCAGCGTCACGACGAATTTCCGCGTGTCGGTCGAGGGCAGGTCGAACATCGTGTCCATCATGATCGCCTCGCAGATCGAACGCAGGCCGCGGGCGCCGAGTTTGAACTCGACGGCCTTGTCCACGATGTAATCCAGCACCGCGTCGTCGAACGTAAGCTTGACGTTGTCCAGCTCGAAAAGCCGCTTGTACTGCTTGACGATGGCGTTTTTCGGTTCGGTGAGAATCGACCGCAGGGCTTCGCGCGAGAGGGGCTGCATGTAGGTCAGCACCGGAAGACGCCCCACCAGCTCCGGAATCAGTCCGAACGACTTGAGGTCCTGCGGCGTGATGTACTGCATCAGGTTGTTGCGGTCGATGCGGTCGGCACGGAGCCGTCCGTACCCCATGGCGCGGGTGTTCAGACGCTGGGCGATCTTCTTCTCCACGCCGTCGAACGCGCCGCCGCAGATGAAGAGGATGTTGCGCGTATCGACCTGAATGAATTTCTGTTCGGGATGCTTGCGCCCGCCCTGAGGGGGCACGTTGACCACGGTTCCTTCGAGAATCTTCAGCAGGGCCTGCTGCACGCCTTCGCCCGAAACGTCACGCGTGATCGAAGGGTTGTCGCCCTTGCGGGCGATCTTGTCGATCTCGTCGATGAAGACGATGCCACGTTCAGCCTGCTCGACGTTGTAGTCGGCGACCTGCAGCAGCCGCGAAAGGATGCTCTCGACGTCCTCGCCCACGTAGCCCGCCTCGGTCAGCACCGTGGCGTCCACGATGGTGAAGGGCACCTTCAGCAGTTTGGCGATCGTGCGGGCCATCAGCGTCTTACCCGTACCCGTGGGTCCCACCAGCACGATGTTCGACTTGTCGATCTCCACCTCGTCCTCCTTGGGGGCGTAGAGCAGCCGCTTGTAGTGGTTGTAAACGGCCACGGCCATATAACGCTTGGCGTCGTCCTGACCGATGACGTACTGGTCGAGGAAATCCTTGATCTGGGCCGGCTTGAGCAGCTCCTCCATCTTGAGCGGTGCAGCGGCGGCGCTGCCGCCGCGCTCCGAAGCCACGTCGTTCTCGACGATGATCCGGTAGCCGTTTTCGATACATTTGTTGCAGATGTTGGCGCCGTCGATGCCCTGAAACATGATCTCCACGTCGCTGCGCTTGGCGCCGCAGAACGAGCAGCAGTCGCCGCCCGCCCCGTTCTTATGGTTGTTGCCTTTTCCCGATGCCATTATTTCCCGCGTTTGGATAATACTTCGTCGATCAGCCCGTACTCCTTGGCTTCGCGCGCCGAGAGCCAGTAGTCGCGGTCGGCGTCCTTCTCGATCTTCTTGAGCGCGACGCCCGAATGGGCCGAGAGAATCTCGTACAGCTCGCGTTTGGTCTTCATGATCTCGCGTGCCGTGATTTCGATGTCCGAAGCCTGTCCCTGCGCACCGCCCAGCGGCTGGTGGATCATCACCCGCGAATGGGGAAGCGCAGAACGCTTGCCCTTGGCGCCCGCCGTAAGCAGCACGGCGCCCATTGAAGCGGCCAGTCCCGTGCAGATGGTCGCCACGTCGGAATTGACCAGCTGCATCGTGTCGTAAATGCCCAGTCCGGCCGAAACCGAACCGCCGGGCGAGTTGATATAGATCTGAATGTCCTTTTCGGGATCGACCGATTCGAGGAACAGCAGCTGCGCCTGAATGATATTGGCAGCGTCGTCGTAGATCGGCGCGCCGAGGAAGATGATGCGGTCCATCATCAGCCGCGAGAAGACGTCCATCGTGGCGATATTCAGCTGACGCTCTTCGATGATCGTAGGCGACACATAGGCGCCGCTGACCGACTGGAAATCGTGCAGTTTCAGCGAACTGATCCCGCAGTGTTTCCGTGCGTATTTTTCAAATTCTGACATAATAAATTATCGTAATTGTTATCGTTCGTTATCGTTTGTCGCTATCGCTGTCGTTTTTACCGCCGGCCGGCAGCCCGGCATCTCTTATTCGCGGCCCACGGCCGGCTCCGGGCGGGAGCTGCGGACGGCGGACTGTCGCCGAAACGGCGTTTAAAGCTGTATATCGTCAAACAAAAGGACTTTGCAAACATCACGCCTGCAAAGTCCAAAGATAATCTTTTTTCGGCAAATACTAAAGCGCCTTGGCCAATTTGGCGAAATCGTCGGCAGATACGGCTTTTTCCGTCACCTTGATCTTCGACTTCACATCCTCCACGACCTTCACTTCGTACAGCTTCTCATAGATCTTCTGTCCCTGATCCTTGTCGGCGAGGATCTTCTCGGCATAGCCGGCCAGCATATCTTCGGGAGCCGACGGCATGCCGTACTGCGCGAACTGCGCGGCGGCCAGCGCCTTGGCTTCCGCGAGCGCCTCGTCCTTGGTCACCGTGATATTGTCCTGCTTGATGAAGTGCTTCTGCAGGTAGTTCCACGTGAACATCTTCAGGAACTGGTCGAAGTCCTTGTCGATGTCCTCCATCGAGAACTTGCCTTCGTTGATCGTATACAGCCAGCGTTTGAGGAACGCTTCGGGCATCTTCAGACCGGCTTTCTGCACCAGATAGTCGCGCAGCTGGAGCGTGAAGAGGTAGTCGCTTTCGCGGCGCAGCTCCGGCTCGATGCGCGCGTCGATGAACTTGTCCAGTCCGGCCTCGTCCTTCACTTCGCCGCCGGGGAATGCCGTCTTGAAGAACTCCTCGTTCAGCTCAGGTTCGGCGAACTTGCGGATCTTGGTGATTTCGAGCGTGAATTCGGGTTTGATGCCCTCCAGCTCGTTCTCCTTGACCTGCAGCACGGCGGCGCGCTGCGACGGGTTCTTGTAGAGTTCGTTGACATTGACTTCGGTCTTGAAGCCCACCTTCTTGCCGATGAAAGGCTTGCGCTCCTCCTCCGACATCGAGATCAGGCCCACGTAAGCGTCCGCCACGTTCATCTCGCCGTTGTCGAGCGTGACCGACAGCGCCTCGTCCGAAGTCACCTCGTCGGCATCGACCAGACGGCCGTACTGACGCAGGTAGTTGGCGCGGTAGTCGTCGTGCATCTTCTTGTCCACCTTGATCTTGCTGTAGGTCAGCTTATCCTTGTCCGAAAGTTCGAGTTTTATCTCAGGAGCCTCGCCGATTTCGAACACGAATTCGAACTCCTTGCCGTTCTCGAAATCGAAATCGCCCTGCTCCTCCGAAGGAATCACGTCGCCCAAGTAGTCGATATTCTCCTTCTGGAGATACTCGAACACCGAGTTCGAGGCGGTGCGGTAGGCCTGCTCGGCCAGCACGCCCTTGCCGTACATCTTCTTGACGAGTCCCATGGGCACCATGCCGGGGCGGAAACCGGGAATATTGGCCTTGCGCCTGTATTCGCGCAACTCTTTCTCGACGGCTTGGCCGTAATCCTCTTCGCCCACCGTTACCTTGAGCAGCGAATTGTTCTCTTCGCGTTGTTCTCTTACGATCTTCATAATGAATGCTTTCTATATTGTTGTTGTCTTATTTCCGAAATCGGCCCGCAAAGATAGCGATTTTCGCGGACAAACCAATATTTTTTCTAAAATATAGTGTATTGCAGCCGGCGGCGGCAAACTCCGCAAAGGCTGTTTTCGGGAAATGCGCAGGCATCCGAAAACGCGGGTAAATGCAAAGATAGTCAAAAAATTCGTCATATGGCGGGGTTTTCCTATCTTTGCGGAGGATAAACCTCCGCTCAGACAGGCGGCGTCCGGCCCGGCCGAATAAATTCGCTTCCGTTTCCGGCTCGCGCTGTCTTTGCTGACGAATTCACAAGAAAGAGATGAGAAAGTTCGCTACCGTTCTGCTGTCGGGAGTGCTGCTGGCTTCGTGCGGCGGCAATCAGGTCCGGGCCAAACGCCCCGCGGCGCCGGCGGAACCCAAGGAATACACCTACGGCGTCCGGGCGGTCCACCCGCACCCGGCGACCAGCTATACGCAGGGCCTGCAATACGCCGACGGCCGTTTGTGGGAAGGCACGGGCCAGCACGGCGAATCGGTCGTGCAGACACTCGACCTCGCGACGGGCCGCGCGGAGGTCTTCGCACGTCTTCCCAAGGAGGACTTCGGCGAAGGGATCGCCCTCTTGGACGGCAAGGTCTACCAGCTCACGTGGCAATCGAACAAAGCCTATGTCTACGACGCCCGGACGGGAGAGAAACTCAAGGAGTTCCGCTATCCCGGCGAGGGCTGGGGACTCACGACCGACGGGAAGAAGCTCTACATGTCGGACGGCACGGCAAACATCTACACGCTCGACCCGACCACCTTCAAACGCGAAAAGCGCACCACGGTGACGCTCCGGGGCGAGACGCTCAACTTCCTCAACGAGCTGGAGTGGATCGACGGCAAGATATGGGCCAACGTCTACACCACCGACCAAATCGTCATCATCGACCCGGCGACGGGCGCGGTGGAGGGGATCGTCGATCTGACGGGGCTGCTGCCCGAAGAGGACGTGACTCCGGCGACCGACGTGCTGAACGGCATCGCATACGACGCGGCCGGAGGGCGCATCTTCGTCACGGGCAAGAACTGGAACAAACTGTTTGAAATCGAAATCAGAGAGAAATAAATGGCCGACATATACGAACAACTCGAATCCCGCATCCTGCTGCTCGACGGCGGCTTCGGCACCATGGTCCAGCAGTACGGACTGACAGAAGAGGACTACCGGGGCGAACGGTTCCGCGAGTGGCCCGCGCTGCTCAAGGGGTGCAACGACCTGCTGGCCCTGACGCGGCCCGAAGCGGTGCGCGAAATCCACGTCAAATACCTGCAGGCGGGAGCCGACATCATCGAAACCGACTCGTTCAACGCCAACGCCGTATCGCTGGCCGATTACGGACTGGAGGCGTACGCCTACGAAATGTCGCGAGCGGCGGCGGCCGTGGCCCGCAGCGCGGCCGACGAATTCACGGCCCGCAACCCGCAGAAACCCCGCTTCGTGGCGGGTTCGATGGGGCCCACCAACCGCACGGCCTCGATGTCGGCCGACGTGGCGAACCCCGCGGCCCGCGAAGTGACTTTCGCACAACTCGTCGAAGCCTACACCGATCAGGCGCGGGGACTGCTGGACGGCGGAGCCGACATCCTGCTGGTCGAGACCATCTTCGACACGCTCAACGCCAAGGCGGCCCTCTACGCGATCGACGCGCTGGCCGAAAAACTCGGCCGCACGATCCGCGTCATGGCGTCGGGCACGCTGGCCGACGCCAGCGGCCGCACCCTGTCGGGACAGACCGTCGAGGCCTTCTGCACCTCGCTGTCGCACGCACAGCTGCTCTCCCTCGGCCTGAACTGTGCCTACGGAGCCAAACAGCTGCTGCCCTACCTCGAACGGCTGGCCGAAACGGCCCCGTTCCGCATCTCGGCACATCCCAACGCCGGGCTTCCCAACGTCATGGGCGGCTACGACGAGACCCCGGAGATGTTCGCCGAGGACGTGGGCGAATACATGCGCCGCGGACTGGTCAATATCGTCGGCGGATGCTGCGGCACGACGCCCGCGCATATCTTCGAACTTTCGAAAATCGCCTGCAACTATGCTCCGCGCCCCGTTCCGGCGCCGCGCCGCGTCACGACGCTAAGCGGACTGGAGCCGCTGCGCATCGCACCCGAAACCAATTTCGTCAACGTCGGCGAGCGCACCAACGTCGCAGGCTCGGCCAAATTCGCCCGCCTGATCCGCGAGGGCAATTACGAAGAGGCTCTGTCGGTAGCCCGTGCGCAGGTCGATGCGGGGGCGCAGATCGTCGACGTCTGCATGGACGACGGCATGATCGACGGCGTCGAAGCCATGCGCACGTTCCTCAACCTGATGGCCTCGGAGCCGGAAATCGCCCGCGTGCCGACAATGATCGACTCCTCGAAATGGGAGGTGCTCGCGGCGGGTCTGGAAGTCACGCAGGGCAAGGCCGTGGTCAATTCGATCTCGCTCAAGGAGGGCGAAGCCGAATTCCTGCGCCGCGCACGGGAGATACACCGCTACGGAGCCGCCGCGGTGGTGATGCTCTTCGACGAGCAGGGACAGGCCGACACCTGCGAGCGCAAGATCGAGGTGGCCTCACGCGCCTACCGCCTGCTGACCGACGCGGGATTCCCCGCCGAAGACATCATCTTCGACCCCAACATACTGGCCGTGGCGACGGGAATTCCCGAACACGACGGCTACGCCAAAGCCTTTATCGACGCGACGCGCTGGATCAAGGAAAACCTGCCTTACGCAAAGGTGTCGGGCGGCGTGTCGAACCTCTCGTTCGCCTTCCGCGGCAACAACGCCGTGCGCGAAGCGATGCACTCGGCGTTCCTCTACCACGCCATCCGCGCGGGCATGGACATGGGCATCGTCAACCCGCAAATGGTGAAGATATACAGCGAGATCGAACCCGAACTGCTCCAACGCGTCGAGGACGTGATCCTCTGCCGCCGGGCCGACGCCGCCGAACGGCTCACCGAATATGCGCAGCAGGTGCGCGCCACGGCCCAGACCCAGCCGCAGGTCCCCGACGCATGGCGCGCGGGAACGCTCGCCGAACGGATCGGCCACGCCATGCTCAAGGGCGTAGCGGACTACATCGAGCAGGACGCGCTGGAGGGCTACGAAGCCCTCGGAACGCCGATGGCCGTGATCGACACCCTGCTGATGCCCGCCATGGAGCGGGTCGGCACGCTCTTCGGCGAGGGCAAGATGTTTCTGCCGCAGGTCGTGAAGACCGCCCGCGTGATGAAGCGCGCCGTGGCGGCCCTGACCCCCTACATCGAGCAAGGCGGCGCCCAGACCCCTCACAACGCGGGCAAGGTGCTGATCGCCACGGTCAAAGGCGACGTACACGACATCGGCAAGAATATCGTGGCGGTCGTGATGGCCTGCAACGGATACGAGATAAAGGACCTCGGCGTGATGGTCGAGTCGCAGCGGATCGTCGAAGAGGCCGTGGCGTGGGGCGCCGACTGCATCTGCCTGAGCGGCCTGATCACCCCGTCGCTCGACGAGATGGCCCACGTCTGCGAGGAGCTGGAACGCCGCGCGCTGCGCCTTCCGGTCATCATCGGCGGCGCGACGACCTCGGACCTGCATACCGCCGTGAAGATCGCCCCGGTCTATTCGGGATTGGTGATACACTCGCCCAACGCCAGCCGCAACAGCCAGATTCTGGCGCAGCTGCTCGGTCCCGACGGCCAGCTGTACGCCGACAAGGTCCGCGCCGACCAGCAGGCGCTGCGCAGCGACTACCTGCGCGCCGAACGCACCCGGAACCTGATTCCGATCGTCGAAGTCCGCAAGGCCCGCAAAGGCGCCGCCCCGCACCTGCCCGTCGAGCCGCTGCACCCCGGCCGCATGGTCTTCCCCGACTTCGACGTCGCCGACGCCGAACCCTATATCGACTGGAGCTTCTTCTTCGCGGCATGGGGTCTCAAGGGACGCTATCCCGAAATCCTCGACCACCCCGAAAAAGGCGCCGAAGCGCGCAAGGTCTTCGCCGACGCCGAGGCCCTGCTGGCCCGCATCCGCGACGAACGGCTGCTCACGCTGCAGGCCGCCGTGGGGATCTTCCCGGCGCGCGCGGAGGGCGACGACATCTGGATCACCGACCAGAAAGGCCGCGAACGGCGTCTGGCGATGCTCCGCAACCAGACGCGCGGGGAGGAGAACCGCTCGTTGGCGGACTGCATCGCGCCGCACAGCGACTGGATCGGCTGTTTCGCCGTCACCGCCGGCATCGGACTCAGGGAACTCTGCGAAAAATTCCGCGCCGAGGGCGACGACTACGGTGCCATCATGGCCAAACTGCTGGCCGACCGGCTGACCGAAGCCTTCGCCGAAGCCGTGCACACGTTCGTGCGGCGGCAGATGTGGGGTTACGAAACGGGCGAGCCGCTCACGCCGCAGCAGACCGTCCGCGGCCAGTACCGCGGCCGCCGCATGGCCTTCGGCTATCCCGCGTCGCCCGACCATTCGCTCAAGCGCGAGGTCTTCGACCTGCTGTCGGTCGAAATGACGACGGGCATGAAGCTCACCGAGAATTACATGATCAATCCCGGCGAAGCGCTCTGCGGACTGATGTTCGCCGACGCCGACTACTTCTCCGTAGGCACGATCGACACCAAGCAGCTGCTCGACTACGCCCGGCGGCGCGGCATGGAGGTCGAAGAGATCAAGAAACTGATACCCAATAATATTTAACGCGCGGGAACGCCCCGGCGGCCCCGCCCGCCGAACCAAAGCAACAACAGACCGAACCATGAATGTTCTGGACATAATCAATACGGCCATCGCCGAACACCGCACGCGCTTCGCGTTCGAACTGCTCCCGCCCCTCAAGGGCGACGGCATGGGCGGCGTATTCGCGGCCATCGACCGGCTCATCGGATTCGACCCGGCCTACATCAACGTCACCTTCCACCGCGAGGGAATCAAGCAGTCCGTGCGTCCGGACGGAGGCATCGACTGGCACGTGGTGCGCCGCCGTCCCGGCACGGTGGGCATCTCGGCCGCCATTCAGAAGAAGTACGGCGTCGAAGTCGTGCCGCACCTGATCTGCGGCGGACAGTCGAAATACGACATCGAGGACGCGCTGATCGACCTCGACTTCCTCGGCCTGCACAACGTGCTGGCTCTCAGGGGCGACAAATCGCAGAACGAGAAGTTCTTCATGCCCCACCCGCAGGGACATTCGCACGCCGTGGACCTCGTGCGGCAGATCGCGGCCATGAACCGCGGCGAATTCGTGGACGGCGAGGTCGAGGAGTGCCACCACTCGAAATTCTCGATCGGCGTGGCCGGTTATCCCGAAGGGCATGAAGAGTCCCCCTCGCCCGAAGCCGACATCGCCGCCCTCAAGGCGAAGATCGACGCCGGAGCCGGGTACATCGTCACGCAGCTCTTCTACGACAACGCCCGCTTTTTCGACTTCGTGCGCCGCTGCCGCGAAGCGGGCATCGCGGTGCCGATCATCCCCGGCATCAAGCCCCTCTCGACGCTGCGCCACCTGACGCTGCTGCCGCAGACCTTCGGCTGCCGCATTCCCGAAGAGTTGGAACGCGAAGTCCTGCGCCACAGGGAGGATCCCAAGGCGATCCGCGAAGTCGGCACCGAATGGGCCGTCGCCCAGAGCCGGGAGCTGAAACAGGCCGGAGTCCCCGTACTGCACTACTACCCGATGGGCAAGGCCGACAATATCATCAAGATAGCAAAAGCGATATTTTAACTCAAATGAATCCCATCCAATTCCGCCGTCACCTGCACATGCATCCCGAACTGTCGTTCAGGGAGCACGACACGGCGGCCTTTATCTCCGCCCGGCTCTCGGAGCTGGGCATCGAGCACCGTCCCATAGCCGGAACGGGCGTGCTGGCGAAGATAGAAGGCCGCGGCAAAGCCGACCCCAAACGCCGGGCCGTGGTACTGCGCGCCGACATCGACGCCCTGCCGATCGACGAGCGGAACGACGCAGACTGGAGCTCCCGCAACCAAGGGGTCATGCACGCCTGCGGCCACGACATGCACGCCGCGGTACTGTTCGGCGTGTTGCAGCAGCTGGCCGCTGAGCCGGATTTCCGCGGCACGATCTTCGGGCTGTTCCAGCCGGGCGAAGAGTGCAATCCGGGCGGTGCGTCGCTGGTGCTGGCCGAAAATCCGTTCGAAGGCTACGACGTCCGGGCCGTGGTCGGCGAACACGTCGAGCCGCAGCTCGAAGTCGGGACGCTCGGATTCCGCGCCGGCAAATACATGGCCGCAAGCGACGAACTGCGCTTCACGGTGCACGGGACGGGCGGTCACGGGGCCATGCGCCCGCAGCTCAAGGATCCGGTGGCGGCTGCCGCGGAGTTCGTGACGCGGCTCGTGGCGCTCAACCACGAAGAGTGCGTGCTCTCGATCGGCCGCGTGGAGGCCGGGGGCGCCACGAACATCGTGCCCGATCAGGTCTATCTCGAAGGCACGCTCCGCACCTTCGACGAACGCGAGCGCGAAATCATCCACAAACGCATCCGCAACTTCGCCGCGGACATCGACAAGCGCCACGGCGTGCGGACCGACGTCGATATCAGCCGGGGCTACCCCTGCGTGGTGAACGACGCCGCGCTGGTCAAGCATGCGGCGGCGCTGGCCGCGGAAGCCGGGCTGCGGGTCGAAATGCTGCCGCTGCGCACCACGGCGGAGGATTTCGGCTTCTACTGTACCAAATATCCGTCGCTGTTCTACCGGCTGGGCGTGGGCGCCGCGGCCGGACGGCCCCATACGGCGACGTTCAACCCCGACGAAGGGGCCATCGACACGGGCATGGACTATATGAAACGTCTTGCCCTCCAAATTCTGAAGAAATGAAAAAGCAATCACAAAAGAACCGTCCCGCAAGGGGTGCGAAAAACACGGACCGGGCGGCAGTCATCCTGAGTCTCTTCCGTGAATTCCCCAATAATAAATTCTCGCTCAAACACCTCGCGTCGGCTTCGGGCGGCGCGACGAAAGAGGGACGCCGCGAGACGTTCGAAATACTGGGACGCCTGCACGACGAAGGCATCGTCGAGGAGTGCGCCCGCGAGAAATACAGGCTCACGCACAAGCACCTGCCCCACTTCGAAGGCATCGCCGACATGACGGCGAGCGGTTCGGTATACGTGCGGGTCGAGGGCGAGGAGAACGATATTTTCGTCAATCAGCGCAACACGGCCAACGCCCTGAACGGCGACCGCGTGGAGGTGGTGGCCATCCACCGCGGCCGCGACGGGAAATTCGAAGGCGAAATCACGCGCATCGTCGAACGCAGCCGCAAACCCTACGTCGGCGTGGCCGAGGTGGGCGCGCACCAGATCTTCGTGCGGGCCGACTCGCGCCGCATGCCGATGGACATCTACCTCTCGAAAAAGCAATACCCCGACGTGAAGGACGGCGAAAAGGTCGTGGTCCGCATCGCCGACTGGGCCGAAGGCAGCAAAAGCCCCGTGGGCGAGCTGGTCGAACGGCTCGGCATGGCGGGCAACAACGACACGGAGATGCACGCCATTCTGGCTGAATACGAGCTGCCCTACCGCTTCGACCCCGAAATCGAGCAGGCCGCGGAGGCCATCGACGGCAGCATCACCGCCAAGGAGATCGCCGCACGCCGCGACTTCAGGCAGGTGACGACCTTCACGGTGGACCCGGCCGACGCCAAGGACTTCGACGACGCGCTTTCGGTGCGCAGGGTCCGGGACGGCGTCTGGGAGATCGGCGTGCATATCGCCGACGTGACGCACTACGTGCGCCCCCAATCGACGATCGACGACGAAGCCGTCGAACGCGGCACCTCGGTCTACTTGGTGGACCGCACCGTGCCGATGCTGCCCGAACGGCTTTCGAACGAGCTTTGTTCGCTCCGCCCGCACGAGACGAGCCTCTGTTTTTCGGCGGTCTTCACCCTCAACGAGAACCTCGACATCCTCGAAGAGTGGTTCGGCCGCACGGTGATCTACTCCGACCGCCGCTTCACCTATGCCGAGGCGCAGGAGGTGATCGAGACGGGCCGCGGCGACTACGCCGAAGAGATACTGACGCTCAACCGGCTGGCGCAGGCGCTTCGCCGGCAACGGTTCAAGAACGGCGCGATCAGCTTCGACCGCGAAGAGGTGAAATTCAAACTCGACGAGACCGGAAAACCGCTGGGCGTCTATTTCAAGGAGCAGAAGGAGTCGAACCAGATGATCGAGGAGTTCATGCTGCTGGCCAACCGCCGCGTCGCGGAGTTCTGCGGCAAACGCAAGACCGACAAGGGCCGCACCGTCGAACGTCCGATGGTTTACCGCGTCCACGACTCGCCGAGCGAGGAGAAGCTGGACCGCTTCCGGCAGTTCATCCTCCGCTTCGGGCATATCTTCAAGGCCACCAAGGGCCGTGCCGTGGCCAAGGAGCTGAACAAGCTTTTCGCCCAGATCAAGGGCACGACCGAGGAGAACGCCGTATCGACGATGGCCGTACGGTCGATGGCCAAGGCGTATTACACGACCGACAACATCGGCCACTACGGACTGGCATTCCCCTATTACACGCACTTCACCTCGCCCATCCGCCGCTACCCCGACATGATGGTCCACCGTCTGCTGGCGCGCTATCTCGCCGACGGCAAGGCGGCCGACAAGACGATGCTCGAAGATTTGTGCTTCCGCGCTTCGGAACGCGAAGTCATCGCCGCCGAAGCCGAACGCGCGTCGATCAAGTACAAGATGGTCGAATTCATGAAGGAGCACATCGGCGAAGAGTTCGAAGGACATATTTCGGGACTCACCGAGTGGGGAATCTATGTCGAGCTGGACGAGACCCATATCGAGGGCATGTCGTTCCTGCGCGACATCGACGGCGACTTCTTCCAGTTCGACGAGGCCAACTACCAGATCATCGGCCGCTCGACGGGCCGACGCATGACGCTGGGCGACGCCGTGCGCATCCGCGTGAAGCGCGCCGACCTGCAGAAGCGCCAGTTGGATTTCGAACTGCTGCTGCCAGGGGCCGCGGCGCGCCGTACGGAAGAGTCCCGCGGCAAAGGCCCGAAGGTGCGCACCTCGTCGCGCCGCAAAGGACGGTAGTCACGGAACGAGCGCCAGTTCGGCCGTAATACCCAGATCCCGAAGGAACGGTTCGTCGTGGGAAACCGCGACAACCGTTCCTTTGTATTCGGAGAGCGCCCCGAGCAGCAGTTCCTG
>ERZ791631.1330-NODE-1330-length-14935-cov-4.188374_pt1 | contig 14935 bp, 17 predicted proteins | sample MGYA00509961_ERZ791631 | MGnify/ENA primary metagenome ERZ791631 (study PRJEB30046, sample SAMN00715248) | human gut metagenome | study: EMG produced TPA metagenomics assembly of the A metagenome-wide association study of gut microbiota in type 2... | reverse complement strand
AGAATTGCTAGAACCCAAAGCAATGAGAGAAGAATTGCGACAAAGTATTCTGCAAATGAAGAAAAAATATGACAATACAATGGAAGGCTAAGGAGAAATGTGAATGGAATCAAGGTGTGGTATTTTATGTAGCAAATGTGACTGGCAAAAGACTGAAAAATGTAAGGGCTGTTCTAATATTGACAAACCTTTCTGGGGAGTTTGTCCGGTAAAGAGCTGTTGTGAAGAGAAAAAGTTGGAGCAGTGTGGGGAATGTACGGATTTCCCATGCACACAATTAAATGAGTTCGCTTATGATGAAAAAGAAGGTGACTGTGGAGTCCGACTTGATCAGTGCAAAATCTGGTCTGCATTAATACAGATGCGATATAGTTGGATTGACGATTTCCTTATGAAGAAAAACGGCGTGACAAAACTACCACCACAGTGGAACTGGATCCGTTATGCGGTAGGTGGAAAAATGTTTGCAGCAGTGTGTCTTGGCGAAGACAATAGACCATATTATATAACTTTGAAATTAGAGCCATCAGAGGGTAGCTTTTTGCGTGAACAGTATGAGGATATCATACCGGGGTATTACATGAACAAGCAGCACTGGAATTCAATCAATCCCAATGGTGAAGTCGAAGATGATTTGTTAAGGGATTTGTTGGATAAATCGTATCATCTTGTGATTGAAGGTTTTAGTAAGAAGAAACAAAAAGAGATTTTAGAAAGTGGGGATGCAAAAAATGGCATTTGATTTTAAGAAAGAATATAAAGAGTTTTATTTACCCAAGAATAAGGCACAGATTGTAACAATGCCAAGGATGAATTATATAGCAGTTAGAGGTAAAGGAAACCCTAATGAAGAGGGTGGACAATATAAAACTGCGATTGGTGTTTTGTATTCTGTTGCTTACACTCTCAAAATGAGTTATAAAACGGATTACAAAATAGAAGGTTTTTTTGAATATGTAGTTCCACCACTTGAAGGATTTTGGTGGCAGGATAATGTTGAAGGTGTAGATTATTCCAATAAGTCAGCTTTTAACTGGATTTCTGTTATTCGGTTGCCTGATTTTATTACAAAGAAAGATTTTGATTGGGCGGTAGACACCGCTTCAAAAAAGAAAAAGATGGATTGTTCCAGTGCAGAATTTCTGAGTATAGAGGAAGGCTTATGTGTACAGATTATGCATATTGGATCATTTGATAATGAGCCTGAAACAGTAGCAATAATGGATAAATATTTGGGAGAAAATGGATATGTGAATGATTTCACGGATGAACGTCACCATCACGAAATCTATTTATCAGACCCAAGAAAAGTTGCACCGGAAAGATGTAAAACGGTTATCAGACATCCGATAAAGAAATTGTAATCAGCAAATAAAAATTGAGATTTTTTATTGCATTTTTCATGATAATTACATATAATACAAATGAGCAAGAAAACTTGCTTGATTTAAGTGCGTTGCTACTTTGAGTGCAAACCTTTAATTTAAGTGCTTCACTACTTTGAATGTGAACCTTTAATTTAAGTGCTTCGCAGCTTAAAATGCGAATCGTTAATTTCAGGGAGATAAGACACTTATCTCCCTGTTTTGTTATACTATGTAGGAGCTACAAATGAATATTTTAGTCCATCAAAAGATTCTATGGAAATCAATTATAAATTACAGTTTAAATATAATGGACAGACTTATACAGCTTTAATTGGTAATATGAATAAAGCTTATAAAGTATTGGATATTGTTAAAGGAGCAAAGATTACAAGTTCTAAGAGTAGCAGTAATAGTAGCACAAACAAATCTTCAAATAAGAATAATATAAATCATAGTAATAATACATCGAATAAAACTGCAACTACAAATAATTCTTCAGATAATAATCCAGTTCCAGAAAGTGTAGCTCCTGCAGTAAATGATGAAAATACAAATGAAGATAATGGTACTGTAGACGTTCCAGTAGAAACACCAAATACAGATAGCTCAGATCCTCTTGGATTAGGTGATTTACCAAATACTGCTCCTAATTCTGATATAGATTTTTCTCAGTATGGTGAAATGCCTTCATATGAAGATGCAATGAATGATCAAAATCCAAATTCTTATTAATTTATGTGAATATGAAAAGGATGATTTAAATCATCCTTTTCTTTATAAAACAGGTGAAATAATTATGAGAAAACAACAAATATTTTTATGGTAAATAAGAGGAAACATCGTAAAAATGAAGGCTGAAGTTATAAAATGGGAACAGTAGGAAAAGTGCTTGACTTGTGAGGCAAATAAGACCATCATAGATAAAAATACATTGTCTATGGTGGTTTTTATATGGAGGTAGATGAAATGTTTGCCGACGGTTCACATATTATTTATGTGAATGGCAATTATAAAGGCAATGATGCAATCGGCCAGCTGATCAGTGATTTTCATCAGACGAATCCGGAAAACATGCACTACGATGCACTGGCACAGGGCGTGAAACATTTTAAAGAGGTGGAAGGAGGACATGAGAAAATAAGTGAAATTGTTGAAAAATATGGTGATGAGCGGGCAATGAAAGCTAAAATTGTCTCCACACAAAATCTCATGAAAAATATGAAACTCACGTTAGAGCAGGCCCTCAACGTGCTGGAGATCCAGGGAGACGAGTGGGCGGTTATAACAAAGCAGTTACAGAAATAATGAGGTCAGAAACCTTCTCTGCAGCGTTCAACCCTAAGTTCCTTACGTTTTTTCCCGGCTTCCCATTCTGCCTGTTCTCCGACTGATTCTACGATCAGTCCCGGAACAGGGGTGGGTTTTCCGTCGGCATCAATGGCAACTAAAGTCAGGTATGCCCGATTGACCGGATAGCGGGTGCCGTCTAAAGTTTCGATGTAAGTGTCGACACGGATCTCCATGGAAGTTTTGCCGACGAAGGTGAGCTGCCCAATCAGAACGACAAGATCGCCCTGATAGACCGGGCGCATGAATCTTAAATTATCCACGGATGCGGTGGTTACATTGTGGTGGGAATGGCGGATGGCAGCCAAACCGGCGACTTCATCGATCCAGGACATCAGCTGTCCGCCGAATAGCCGCCCCGAGCCGTTTAAATGCTCCGGGCGTACCTGATGGACCTGTTCTACTTTTGAGTCGGAAACTTTTTTCTCCATGATATCTCCATTCTATATAAAAAACTGCATGGCATCATTTTAGGCTTACAAGCATTTCCTGTCAATCTTGTTGAGATGTTTATTACCTGTTGATAAGACATGCCATTTATAAAAATAGAAATGTGATAAAGAAATTGCCAGGGCAATGTACCGTCTCCAGAAGTCGGATTAAAATCCGACTTCTGGAGACGGTACATGATCCTGGCAATTTTTGTGATGATTCAAAATCACAGGTCTGCTTATGAAACAGTTTATTGTTTTAAAGGTAGGAAACCAGCTCATCCATGCCAATGCGCATATCTTTATGACGCTCTGCGGATGCATCCGGTTCATCACTGTATCCGAGTGCTAAGATATTGACCGGTTCTAAGTTTTCCGGAAGGTTCAGTTCTTCTTTTAATATGTCCGGGTTAAAGTAGCAAATCCAGACACTGCCAAGACCAAGCTCGGTTGCCTCAAGCATCATATGGTCGGTCAGGATCGAGGCATCGATGTCGGTTGTGATCTTGCCGTCAAACGGACGCTTCCAGGCTTTTGTCTTATTGGCACAGACGACAATGGCAGCCGGTGCCTGATAAATATTTGCTGCCTTTCCGACTTTTTCCAGTCCTTCTTTGCTTTTTACGACTATAAGGCGTACCGGCTGCATGTTCGCGGCGGTTGGTGCTACGTGGGCAGCCTCTAAGATTTTATCCAGTTTTTCCTGTTCAATTTCTTTTCCTGTGTACTTTCGTACAGAATGTCTCTTTTTTGCAATCTCTAATAATTCCATGATAATCTCCATTCTTGAGCTGTTTTTTGCGCATCTTGAGTTTGTGTGTAAGCACGGATCTTGCGTGTGAAAAATCTTATTTTTCACGCTAATCCTCCATGCTTGAGCTGATTTTTGCACATAATTGAATTTCATGCGGTTTCGCTGGGATAATCCTGTTTATTTCGGATTCTATCTTGTGTTTCTGAACGTTCATGTCTATAATTATATGGAAATGCAGAATATAAGCAAGTATGCACTTTTTTGATATATACTTCCGAAAAAGTAAGTAAGGAGAAATAGATCTATGAATAAGGAATTTAACTGTCCGGTGGAGGCGACGATCTCCCTGATCGGCGGCAAATACAAGTCGGTCATTTTGTTTCATCTGATGGGAAAAACGCTCCGCTACAGTGAACTTCATAAAAAGATACCGAAAGCCACCGATAAAATGCTCGCACAGCAACTTCGGGAACTGGAAAAAGACGGACTTATCAAAAGAACCGTCTATCCGGTTGTCCCGCCCAAAACAGAGTACAACCTGACGGAGTTTGGAGAGAGCCTGTCACCGATCCTAAATGCCATGTGTAACTGGGGAGAGTCCTATCTGAACATTCCGAGTCAGTGTGTGGAAGAGTCGTGAGGCAGAAAGGTTTGAGGGACAAGTGAAAAGCAGGAATACTGTGTCTTGGTGCAGAGCGAGGAACAGAGCACGATGAGAGATTGAGGATTGTGCGCAGGATTTGTGCTTGTGCGTAAACATGAGGTGTCAATGAAAGTGTTGTTTTTATTGAAAAGAATGGAGGATTGAAATGGCAGATAAAAATGCAATGAAAAATAAAAGTGCAATGAGGAACAAAAGTAAAGTTAAAAATAAAGACATAGCGAAAAATAAAGCTGCAGGCAAGAAAAAGTATGCAGTTGATAAAACAATGAAGCAGGAGGCAGAAAAACGAACCGCCGGAAAAATGGGAAAGAAAAAATATGCGGTTGATAAAACAGTGAAGCAGGAAGCAGAAAAGCGAACCATCGGAAAAATGGAAAAGAAGTATGCAGTGACTAAAGCATTTACAGAAAAAACGGATCATGGAAAATCGGTAAAAGAGAAAAAAGTATCAGGAAAAAACACGTCGGAAAAAATGATCACGAAGAAGCAGAACGCAGACATGTGCCAGTATGCAAAAAAATGCGGTGGCTGCGATTATCAGGGACTTTCCTATGAAAAACAGCTCAAAGAAAAGCAGGAATATGTTAGAAAAAATGTCGGAGAATTCTGCAAAGTACTGCCGATCATCGGGATGGAACATCCCTATCATTACCGCAACAAAGTGCATGCGGTATTTGACATTGCAAAAGGCGGATCTGTCATTTCAGGCGTATACAAGGCAGGGACACATGATGTTGTAAACATTGATTCCTGCCAGATCGAAGATGAGACGGCAGATGCGATCATCCGCGATATCCGGGGACTTTTACATTCCTTTAAAATCAAGACTTATGATGAGGATACCGGATATGGTCTGCTGCGTCATGTACTGGTGCGTCGCGGTTTTCACAGCGGAGAAGTGATGGTAGTATTAGTGCTCGGCTCCCCGATCCTTCCGTCCAAGAATAATTTTGTCAAGGCACTGCGTAAACTTCACCCGGAGATCACAACGGTCGTTCTTAATGTCAATGACAAAAAGACCAGTATGGTTTTAGGAGAAAAAGAGACAGTTATTTACGGAAAAGGCTATATTGAGGACACACTCTGTGGCTGTACGTTCCGTATTTCCCCCAAATCATTTTATCAGGTGAATCCGGTACAGACTGAAATCCTTTATACGAAGGCGATCGAGTATGCCAGACTGACAGGAAAAGAGAGGATTGTGGATGCTTACTGTGGCATCGGAACGATCGGTCTTATCGCAGCGTCGAAGGCAAAAGAGGTCATCAGTGTGGAGTTAAATCGTGATGCGGTCAGGGACGCCGTGACTAACGCAAAACGAAATGACATCAAAAATGTCCAGTTTTACAATGCCGATGCAGGACAGTTTATTGTGGAGATGGCGGAATACCGTGCCGATCAGAAAAAAAATCAGGTGCCGGATGCCACAAAATCGGGAAAAAAGGCAACACCGGATGGCAATGTGGATGTCGTATTCATGGACCCGCCAAGAGCAGGAAGTGACGAGGCGTTTTTATCTTCGGTCATCCGGCTTGCCCCGAAGCGCATAGTGTATATTTCATGTAACCCGGAGACACTTGCAAGGGATTTAAAGTATCTGACAAAACATGGGTATCAGGCAAAGGAGTGCCAGCCGGTTGATCTTTTTCCGTGGACGAAACATGTTGAGACGGTAGTTCTTTTGTCCAGAAAAACTCCGGATGATACGATAGAGGTCGACTTAGACTTGGATGAGCTTGATATTACCGCTGCTGAGTCAAAGGCTACCTATCAGGAAATCAAGGATTATGTGCTGAAAGAATTTGGCTTAAAGGTTTCAACTTTATATATTTCCCAAATTAAACGCAAATGTGGTATTGATGTAGGAGAACATTACAATATTTCACAGAAAGAAAATCAGAAAGTACCACAATGCCCGAAAGAAAAGGAAGATGCTATCCGAGCTGCTCTTGAACATTTTGCGATGATCTAAAGGTCATTGCTGATTTCAAGGAGGAATAGCATATGAAGTCATTATTCGAAGAAATGGGCGGTACATATACGCTCGGAGCAGATGGAATGTATTATCCGGATTTGGAACTTCCGGAGGAAGAACCGCATTACGGAAAGTACGGCAGAATGCGTCTGCGCTATCTGAAAGAACACCATAAGATGCTGTACAACACACTTTTGCTGGATGGAGAACTGGTCAAACATCTGAATGAGGTGGATGATACCGCTAATCAAAGAATGGAACTGTTGACCCTGCAAATGCAGGAGCAGCAGGGCATAAACGAAGCATTAAAGGCTCGTGATCAGATGGCATGGGTTGGTGCTTGCAATAACATCCGAAATGCGGCAGAGGAAATTGTTTTGAATGAATTGATATGTTGTTAAATCGAGAAGGAGGGAGTGATGAATTCCCTCCTTCTCGATTCTGAAGATATCATCTCTTTTGGAGAATGAAAAGGGATTTTGTAGAAAAATTTATGCTTATATACTAAAATGCACATAAGGAAATACAAAGCTCTACAAATTATTTATTTATGTGTAACGAATGATGATTTCCGGGTACTAACTTAGCAGAAAGGAGGAAGTACGATGGAATCAATGGAAGAAATATACCAAAACCACTCAAAAAAGGTCTATACGTTTCTACTAAGTAAAACATGTAACCATGAACTTGCAGAAGAATTAACACAGGAAACTTTCTTTTGCGCTGTAAATAGTATTAACAAGTTTAAAGGAAATAGCAGTGTATTGACATGGCTTTGTGGTATTGCTCAAAATCTTTGGCTCAAGTATTTAAGAGACAATAAATCATTTGAAGATTTATCAAATTATGAAGACATGTTGACAATTTCTTCTGCTGAAGATGAACTATTTATCCAGTGGGAAAATGTAGAGATATTGAAGTCGCTACATAATCTTGATGAACCGATGAGGGAAGTTATGTATTTACGGTTGATTGGAGAAATATCTTTCGCTCAAATCGGTGAAATAATAGGCAAAAGTGAAAATTGGGCTCGTGTTAATTTTTATCGTGGAAAAAAAAGAATATTTGAGGAGATGAAGAAAAATGAATAAAGAATTGCAGTGCAATATAGTCAATGATTTACTACCTTTATACATGGATGATTTGACATCCGAGGAAACAAATTCATTTATTAAAAAGCATTTGGAAGAATGCCAAAATTGTCAGAATGAATACCGGACGTTTAAAGCAGAATTAAGTAATTCAGCCAACAGGAATAATGCTACAAAAATGCAAGAGATTGATTATCTGAAAAAAATAAACATATATCAAAAAATGAATTTTGTTTTGGGTGCAATCATCAGCTTCCTGTTTGGGGCATGTTTACCTGTATTGAAAGTTGGCATACCTGTACTTCTAAACGGAGCAGTCCCTGATTATTATCTGGCACGACTTCAAATCGCATGGCATATCGGTCTTTTGAAAATGACAGTTTCTGGAGTAATAGTGTGCCTTATTTATATGATTATTATGTTTATAATCAAGAAAAAGCTAAACAGCAAAACCAGTCGAAATAGTCAACCGTAAAGAGAGTGGCCTGTATCCATCGCTTCAATCTGGTTTTGCAATAAATATAAGGGATGACAGCATAAAATGCTATCGCCCTTTTACATCATTTAGAAAGAGCCATGACTGCACTCCATATCAGAGTGAAAGCCGTGGCTTTTAACTTGTGGTTAAGTTTTTATCTCCATGATTAACAACTGCTCGATTGTGCTATGAATATCAGCTTGCTATAATAAAGACAACAAAGAGCTTTTTGTAATATCCTCAAAGGAGATTAAGATATGCCTATGAACATAGTCATCCAAGAGCAGCGCAAGCTACTTGGATTAACACAGGAACAGGTTGCTGATTATCTCGGTGTTTCTACTCCCGCTGTCAGCAAATGGGAGAAAGGTATCACAAGCCCTGATATTGGCCTTCTTCCTCCATTAGCCAGACTTTTGAAAATTGATTTGAATACATTGTTTTGTTTTAGTGAGGATCTGTCTGAACAGGAAATTGGATTTTTCTGCAACGAGCTCGCCAAACAAGCAAGGAATGATATTCTTTCTGCATTTGATGCTGCTGAAGCAAAGATACACGAATACCCACACAACGAACTGCTTCTTCTCAACATCACGATTATTTTGGATTCCATACTTTTGCAGACAGCCGATGATACTTTACCCATCGATAGCCTTGATACAAAGATTTCAGACTGGTATTTACATCTGGCTGAGAGCAATGATGAAAAGATACGAAATAGTGCTAACTACATGAGAGTTAACCGCTATATTCGTAAGGGCAAAACAGATGCTGCACAAGAGGTTCTTGATACAATTCAAGATAAAACTGACCTGATTAGCACATTGCCGGATAAACTTATGCTTCAGGTATCTATTTATATGCAACAACAAAAAGCAGAATTGGCTGCATTAGAACTGGAAAAGGCATTATTCAAAGAAATTACCAGAGTTCAGATGCTCCTAACGAAATTGATAGATGCTGAATTAGCTTCCGGAAACACAGAATCTGCTTGTAAAATTGCCGAAAAATCAAGTTCCATGGTAGATGTATTTGATATGTGGGAATACAACCGATATATTGCTTCTTATCAGATTTTGGAACAAAAGCAAAATGCAGATGCAACGCTTCATTTACTGGAACAAATGCTTGAAGCGCTCACTACACATTGGTCATTAACTGATTCCGTTCTGTATCACAGGATGGCACCCGAAACCAAAGCTATACAATCCCATGAGTTGATACCAGTTCTTCTCAATGGATTAGAAACTGATCCACAATGTGCATACCTTCGAGAACATCCAAAATTTAGGGAGATTATAGACAAATACAAAAACAAATGAGGGATACGGCTGCTACTACCTTTCGGAAGTAACAGCCGTGTTTTCAATTATCGCTCGTATTCTTTCTTCTTTTGCTTCTTTGGTTGTGGGGTTTCTTGTTTCGGCATTTTCAGCTGTTCGCTGATAGAACGCTTTTTCTTCTGAATTGGCTGTTCTTTCAATTCGGCATCAATCTGCCTGTTGGCTTCATCGAAAGTAGCAGAACTGTATTTATTCTTGTATTTTTCATACAATTTTCGTACTAAACCAACTCTGCCATCAGGACGGAGTTTTTCACGTTCCTGCATAACTGCATCCATATTTTCGGGTGCGATACCATCTCGGATTTCAAGAAAATCTGTCTTATCAGCTTCTTTCTGTTCAGACAGGGCAGCACGCTGCTGTTCCAAGGTTTCCAGAGCGTTCTCCATCTTTTTTAGATTCTGCTTTCTGGCAGCAATGCCGTTATCCTGACAATTAAGCTGAGAAAGCAATCCAGCCTTTTGGAATTTCAATTCTTCAATATCTTCGGTCAGAGCTGCAATCTGTTCACCCAGCTTACTTGCACGAATGAAATGAATCCCACAGTTTTTCTGTTCTGCAATCAGCTCTTTTTTCTCAGCGGTCTTGGCTTTGAATTCTGCCTTAACATTTTTGTATTCAGCCAGTATATCAGCCAAAAGGTTTTTCTGGGAAGTGACAGCTTCCTGCTGAGAAGTATTCACGATCAACTGATACTGAAGAAAAATCATGTTGTCACGCAGAGTTTCCAATGCAGAAGCGAGGGCAGGAATATTTTCTTTGACTGCTTTCATCAGCTTCTGCACCTGTTTTTTCAGTTCACGCAGGAGTTTGTTATCTGCCCTGATCTGGCGGTTCAGTTCGCAGCGGTCAGAAACAATTCCCATGGATTCCAGTTTTCTTGCGTGGTATCCTTCGTGTACGGTTGGCTGTTCAGTTAGTCCTCTGGCGGCATGACTGCGACAGTCTACACGGTCAGCAATACCATGGCGTTCCTGTTCTTCATTGACAATCATTTCCCAGCTCTTGCGCCATGCAAATATCTGTTCTTCGCTGTTCCAAAGTGCTGTAAGTGGGTTTTGTCTCCCATAGCGGGTGCTTTTAGGGGTCTTTGACGTCCTGATACATCCCTCAATTTTCTCAGCTTCAGATGGGGTTAAATACTGCCTTTTCTCCCCGAACTGATACATATATTGTTTCTCCCACCCCTGTGTTTTGGCGGTCTTGAACTCATCAGCAGTAAAACCACGTTCTTCGCCGCCACGCTTGCAAAGGTATTCTTTCTGAGTCTTTGTCTGCCACTTGCCGTGTTCATCTAAGGGACGCATGGTGAAAAGAATATGGCTGTGAGGATTATGCCCCGGAGGGTACGGATCATGGATGTTCACATCCGCACACATTCCAAGGTCAATGCCTTGCTCACGAACAAAACGCTTCAGCATACTTTTCCAGTCATCCAAAGACAGTTCTGATGGCAAAGCAACCACAAGCTCTCTCGCCAGTCGGCTGTCCTTTGTCTTTTCTACGGACTCGACAGCTTCCCAGAGTAGCTGTCTGTCCTTCCATTCTTCTGGTGCATACTGCGGAAGAAAGACTTCGCTATACAGACACCCGTGCTTTCTGGTGTAGTCATGGGTAAGTCCGTCATAATCATTGTAGAGTCGGGAACAGGATGCATAAGCGGCAGCTGCTATCACAGAACGGCCTGCGCCACGACTCACAACTTTTGCTTCTAAATGGAAATAGTTCACTATTTTCCTCCTTCCTGTGCCGCAGCACAATTTTTGTTTCTTTTTTGAAAAAGAAAATAGGTGCGGTGAATGCTGCGCCTATCTCTGCGATAAAACTGCCGCACCCGAAGGGCGTACCTTGTGTAGTGGCAGATTTTCGCAGGCAGTTAGCGCAAGGTAGGGTACAATTTGTACCCCTGATTACAAACGCAGTATCGTTTGTACTTGCGGAAACTGCGTGGACAATGACAGCAAGTGTGGCATTGTACATAAGGCTCCAACGGAGCCGCAAAGCCTCGCAGAGCGCACGACCCCGAAGGGGATACCACCGCCCATTTTATGGGTGGTGAGTAAGTGCGCCCTTCGGGATAGCAGCGAAGCTGCCAAGGCTTATGCCTTCAATCGTCTTTTCAGCTCCATCTTCACATCATCAAGCTCCATAGTCTGAACTTCCGGGAACACGCTTTCCAATACGGCTCCCATCTGGATCAATCGTCTGGTTCTTGCCTTTCGCTCTTTCTGGCGGTTGCGTGCTTCAATCGCTTCCATTCTGTGCTGTGCCTGCAATAATTTCTTTTCATCTTCAGTCATAGGTCTGTTATTTGCCATAAAATCTCCTGGTATCGGTGTGGTACTGTAATCCGGTGTAGATGGTGCAGATACAATTCGTTTTGCAAGTTATAAGTTATCTGTGTACTGACAGGCGAATTGTTCCGCACCATCGGCTGTGAATTTAAGTACCGGAATTTAATATTTTTCGTGCTTCCTGCATATTGGCGGCTGCGTTCAACTCTCGGATATTCTGATTGTTGATTTTCAAAGGAACACAACGCTCCAATACTCGGTCATAAATTCTGGCTCTTGCCAGATCTTTCGGATGTTTCAACTCATCCAAAGTTAGATTGGTGGTTACAATCAGTGGTTTCTTGCTTCGGTATCGACTGTCAATCACATTGAATACCTGTTCCAAAGCAAATTCCGAACTTCGCTCAATTCCCAGATCATCAATAATCAGCAGACTGTATTTATTAAAACTGTCAATGAACTGGTTTCTGTCATCGGAATATATTCCGGTCAGCGTATTCAGGATTCTGGAAAAATTGGTCATCAGAATCGGAATACCTTTGTCCAACAGGGCATTTGCAATGCAGCCAGCGAAAAAGGATTTACCGGTTCCCACATCTCCCCAGAGAAGCAGTCCCAACGAGTTCGCTTTCATTTCTTCCCAATGGGACACATACTCATGGGCTTTCTGCATTTCCGGATTGTAGCCTTTATCATTGGAAAAGTTGTAATCATGCAGGGATTTGTCCTGCAATCCGTTTGTCCTCAAGCGTGACACCTGAATGAGAAATTCCTGATGCTTGCGTTCGGCTTCTTCTTTGTCGTATATTTCCTGCTGACAGCGGCATCGAACCGTAGGAAGGAATACTCGTTCCTTCAATTCAATTCGGTGCTGTCTGGGAGTGTGGCATTTGGAACAATACATCAGTCCGTCAGCTTCGTTCAAATATTCATCCTCTGCAAGCTCTCTCGGCTGAAATAATTCATCCACGGCGTTATTGATTGGTCTCATAGGCTTTCATCCTCCTTACATTCATAGGTTCGTTTGACAGGAGCAGGATGGTCACGCAATGCCCAGCTTCGTATGGTGGCTGCGTGACTGGAATACTGTTTTCCGCTGGATGCCATATAGCTGGACAGCTTTTCAATGTATTCCTGATAATGAGGAACCTCGTCCTTCAAAGCCTTCAGTTCTTCCGTACTCAGGAAAACATTTTGATAAGAGCCATAAGCGGTGCGGTCATCCTTACTCTCTGAATTTGTTCTTTTTATATTGTTCTTCTCTTTATTACTACTGGACAGTTTTCTGTCTGTCACAGAGACAGTTTTCTGTCCATCTGTAGGACAGTTTTCTGTCTGTTTTACGGAAAAAATTCTGTCCGTTTGATTCAATGCTTCCGGTGGATATTTAACGTATATCCTGTTTGGAAAACCTGCTCCCTGACGTTTACGGGCGATCAGATTTTCTTTCTCCAGAGCATTCAATGCGGTTTTGACAGACATTTCACTCTTGTGCATGGTTTCTGCCAGGCTCTTGATGGGGAAGAAAATGAACACATGACCTTGTTCATCTGTCCATCCGTCATTTTTCTGGGACAGCCTTGCTCGGTCGAGCAAAATCGTATAGAGAATTTTTGCAGTTTCATTTAGGCCATCCTTGTCCAGTAAAAATCTTGGGAACGCCATATACGGCGGTATCGGACTGCTTTGTGTTAGAAATTGTGTCATGTGTTCACCTCCCTTCTGTGAGATCAGCTTGGAGCAAACTTATTCTCCAAGAAAATCCCAATCCACTTCCTCATCCAGTTCCTGCTGTGTGACCGAAACGGCTCCAACCGGCACTTGCGACATTCCCACCATACAGCCTGCAAGAAATACCGGAAGTGTTTTCTCCATGGCGCTTTCTACAGAGGAAATAATCTGATTCACAAATCGTTCCTCACGTTCCCTGGTTTCAAAGTAAGGATCATCCTGACTGCGATAATAGCGGTCAAAGTAATCCACCAGAGCTACGGCAATCACATTGCTGTAGGATTTGAATTGCTGCTTGTCCATGTTCTGAAGATACTGCCATGCTCGCTTCTGGGTGTCCTTTTCCAGATTGAAGCGAAGATTTGTGCTGCGGATATTCTCGCTCATGGCTTACTCCTTCCTGCGAAGGCTCATAGAGGCGAGATATTCATAACCTTTGGCTGTCGCACAAATATCATCCAGAATAGTCACTCGGCTTTCATCGTACTGTCCAAAATGCTTGACCAGACAGCCGCCACCACCAACGATATACAGTCGCATCAGATCCGGATTGTATTCATAGCGGCGAAGCGTAGCAAAAATATCAGCCACATATCGCTTAGCCACGGAGGTAATACAGTCCAGATAGGGCTTGCTGATATCAGCAGTTCCGAAACGAAGTACCTGCTCAACAGTAGATTCTTCGATTTTCACGCCGAAGCTGTCCAGTACCGCATTCTTAGCGGCAATCATGCACTGGTTGGCACCGAACTTTTCTGTCCAACAGCGGCTCTCTACCGCCTTTTTATTGTTGATATACAGAATGTTCATGGTGCCGTTTCCAATGTCTGCCAAAAGATTCGTTCCCTTGAAATTTCCCAGTTGATTGATGATGGCAGGGTATCCCTGCGGGAAAAGACTGCATCCGACAAATCGAATGTAATAATCGTTGCCATTAAAACGGAAGTTCACTTCCTTGTTGCGGAGCAGATAGCTTCGGAAATCTTCACGCTGTTTGCGAATCCAGGTCAGTGGCAGACCGGCAGCCAGATGAACATCTGCTTCACGGATGCCGTATACATTCAGTTCTCTGGCAACCGCCATGAGCGTCAGAAGGTAATAGTCCTCATCCACAGCCTTGTCTGCGATAAATTCCTTGTGACCTTCTCCGATGCGGTAATAGATGCCGCCATATTCCAGAATGTTGCCGGAGAAGATCGGCTCGGTTTCATAGGCGGTCACTCCGGTAGGGGTAACTGTGTTTGCGGTCTTGATGTTGCCGTAGCCGTGATCCACAGCAATGATTTTGATGTTGTTCAGTTCTCTCATTTGGTCTGTACCTCCTTGTGCTTGTTCGTGTTCATAAAAAATGCCCCTTTCAGTAGATTTGCGTTGAAGTAGCACCGGATTTTCTGATTTGGTGCTGTTTTCAGTTTGCGCGCCATGGGCGCGCTCTAACGGGTGTAAGTCCCGAACACGCC
>ERZ791631.1328-NODE-1328-length-14959-cov-20.459809_pt1 | contig 14959 bp, 19 predicted proteins | sample MGYA00509961_ERZ791631 | MGnify/ENA primary metagenome ERZ791631 (study PRJEB30046, sample SAMN00715248) | human gut metagenome | study: EMG produced TPA metagenomics assembly of the A metagenome-wide association study of gut microbiota in type 2... | reverse complement strand
TCCGCATGAGCGAGGTTGACACACAGACCGTTGAATGGCTATGGGAGCCGTATATTCCCTTTGGGAAAGTAACCATTGTGCAGGGCAATCCCGGCGAGGGCAAGACCACTTTTGCCCTACGCCTTGCCGCCGCCTGCACCACTGGGGGAACGCTGCCGGGAATGAAGCCCCTGCCGCCATTCCAAGTGATTTATCAGACCGCCGAGGACGGGCTGGGCGATACCGTCAAGCCGCGCTTGATAGAAGCCGCCGCAGACCTTGACCGGGTTCTTGTGATTGATGAAGCAAAACGGGAGCTTACCCTCTCCGATGAGCGCATAGAAAAGGCAATCACGCAGAACGGGGCGCGGCTGATTATCCTTGACCCCATACAGGCGTACATGGGCGAAAAAACCGACATGAACCGGGCAAACGAAGTGCGCCCCATGTTCCGCCGCCTTGCCGATGTTGCCGAGCGTACCGGGTGCGCCGTTATCCTTATCGGACATCTCAACAAAGCTGCCGGAGGGCAGAGCGCATACCGGGGCTTAGGTTCTATCGACTTCCGCGCCGCAGCAAGGAGCGTCCTGCTGATCGGGCGCGTGAAGCGAGAACCGAATGTGCGCGTTATCGTCCATGACAAATCTTCCCTTGCGCCGGAGGGAAAGCCCGTTGCCTTTTGCCTTGACCCGGAAACGGGCTTTTCGTGGGTAGGCGAATACGACATCACCGCCGACGAGCTGCTGTCCGGCGCGGGCGGCAACAATGCCACAAAAACCGAACAGGCTGAAAGGCTGATACTTGACCTGCTTGCAGACGGGAAGGAGCTTGCCAGCGAGGACATTGTAAAAGCCGCAGCCGAAGCCGGAATATCCGAGAGGACGGTACAGAACGCCAAGCGCAGCATGGGCGGCATTTTGGGCGCAAGGCGCATCGGCGGTCAATGGTACAACTTCATCAAGAAGAAGCCACCCGAACCCGCAAGCTGAAAGTGCAAAACGCAGACCCTTTGCACTTTGCACTTTCGCACTTTCACGATAATTTGCGTCAATAACTTAAAAAAACACTTGACAAAACGCTTCATGGGGTACACCCAAGGATATTGAGCCGTTCATGGCTCCGAAGTTTGAGGATAACATCATTCTGACTAAAACAGAACGCCTGATGATGAGCAACCGACCACCTGACCCCAAAAATGCCCGGAATAAAAACGTGCTGGTGGTGGGCGGTTCCGGCAGCGGCAAAACAAGGTATTTTATTAAGCCGAATTTGCTTCAATGCACGTCAAAAAGCCATCCGGTTTCATTCGTGGTAACTGACCCCAAAGGTTACAATATACCAAGATAGAAAAAGGTAGCGTTTTATCAACGCTAATTACATACAGAAGGGAGGCAAAACCGTGGCAAAGAAAGAAGAAATCAAAATCACAGCTCTATACGAGCGATTATCCAGAGACGATGAACAGGCTGGCGAATCGAACTCCATCCTAAATCAGAAAAAGTATCTCGAAGAATATGCCCGACAAAAGGGACTGAGAAATATCCGCCATTTCTATGACGATGGCTACTCAGGCACGAATTTCAACCGCCCCGGCTTTACCGCCCTGCTGGAAGAAATCGAAGCCGGACGGGTGGACACTCTGGTAGTAAAAGACCTTTCAAGGTTTGGCAGAAATTACCTGCAAGTCGGCTATTACACAGAGATTGTATTCCCGAAAAAGGGTGTTCGCTTTATCGCTATCAACAACAATGTGGATAGTGCCAATCCAACCGAAAATGACTTCACACCGTTTTTGAATATCATGAACGAGTGGTACGCCAAAGACACCAGCAACAAAATCAAGGCTGTCTTTAAGTCCAGAATGAAAGAGGGACTAAGGTGCAGCGGTGCTATCCCCTATGGCTACAAGCGTATCAACGGAGATAAGCAGACCCTTGTTGTGGATGAACCGGCTGCTGAAATCGTCAGAAAGGTGTTCCGTCTTGCCTGTCAAGGTATGGGCGTGACGGCGATTGCGGAACAACTGACCGAAGAAAAGGTGCTGATACCATCTGCATATACGGCAAAGTATTTCCCCGAAAATTGCAGAAACAGGAGCTTCAGCGACCCTTACCGTTGGAACGCAAATACGATTGGTCATATTCTGGACAGGCAGGAATATCTCGGTCATACCGTGTTGGGCAAATCCATCTGTGAGAACTTCAAGACAAAGCAACGCAGAGCCGCAACGCCGGAAGAACTGATGATATTCCCCGATACCCACGAAGCCATCATTGACCAAGACACATGGGACATTGCCCAGAAGCTCCGTGTTCGTGCAAAACCGAGAGCCGCAAACGGAACTTATTCCCACCGTTTGTCCGGCATGATCTATTGTGCGGATTGTGGTTCACGAATGGGATTCATCAGCCCCGAAGCAAGGCAAAGCGGAAAACATTATGATTCCGATTCTGCTTTTCAATGTGGCAATTATCGAAATCAGAACAATGAATGTGTTTCCCACTTCATTAAAACCTCTGCTCTGGAAGCGGCGATTTTGCAGGCAATCAAAGCGGTCAGCCAATATGTCATTGAGAACGAAGCAGAGTTTATTTCCCAGCTCAAGACCGTATGGAATGAGAGCAAATCCAAGTCAGCCAACAACGGACAGCAGGAAATTGACGAAGCCAAGAAACGAATGGCTGAACTGGATGCAAAGATACAGAAGCTCTATGACAGTGCCATCAGCGGTCTGTTGCCGGAGCGACAGGCACAGCGAATGATACAGCAGTACGATGAAGAACAGCTTATGCTGGAAAAACGAGTTGAGGAATTGCAGGGACAGATACAAGAGGAAGAAGTTGAGAAAATCGACACCAACCGCTTTATCGCCTTAGTCAACAAGTACCGAAACTGCGAGGAACTGACGGACACCATGCTCTATGCCTTTATTGACAGAGTGGAAGTCCACGAAGCCACAGGTGGTCGCACCGTTTACCGTCAGCAGAATATCGACATTTATTTCAACTTCATCGGCAACTACTATCCCCCTGTTGAAACTGTTTCCGAAGAAGAACGCATTGCCGCCATCGAAGCCGAGCAGTTGCGAAAGAAGCAGGAAAAGGCGAAACGAGCCGCAGAGGTTCAGAAACAGAAAAAAGCAGCATTGATGAAAGCTGTTGAAGCCGGAGACCCGGAAGCTATTGCTGAATATGAACGCAAACTTGCCTTGCAGCGTGAGCGAAACCACCGCAGACAGCAGAAAATCAAGGAAGCCAGAGAAGCCGACCCTGCCTATATCGCCCAAATGGAAGAAAAGGAACGCTTACAGCGTGAAAAGCTACTGGAAGCGGAACGCAAACGGACAGAACGAGCCAACAGGCAAAAGAAACTTTCCCGAAAGGAGCTGAAAGAAGCCGCCAAGACAGACCCGAAAGCCGCCGAGGAATGGCAAGCCTTGAAAGAAAAAGAAGCCGTAGCCAGACAGCGAAAAAAGGAGCGTGAGGAAGAACGCATGGCGGCAGACCCCGAATATGCCGCTATGATGGCAGAACGCAAGGCTGAATACACGAGGACAAGAACTGCCAAGCGACAGGCAGAGCGTGAAGCCCTTGTAGAGCTTGCCAAGACCGATGAAGAAGCAGCAAAGAAGCTGGCTGAAATGCGAAAGTATCAGAGCCAAGCTACTGTCAGAAGCTATCAGAAAATGAAAGCCGATGCAGAAGCCGGAGACCCCGATGCAATCAAACGCTATGAAACTACCCTTGCCAAACGCAGGGAAGAATATCACAGAAAGAAAGGTGCTTGAATATGGAACTGAATTTTATCAAATGTGGAGACTACTACATCCCCGACATCAAGCTGAAAAATCCGAATATCCGTCTTGGCAAGTGGGGACGGATGCGAAAGGAGTATCTGCGACTGGCTAATCCAGTCCTGTTCTCCGACATGGTGCTGAATGAAACTCTCTATGAGCATTGTGCGGAGATTGAGGAAACCGCCAAGAAGCGTATGGAAATCATCGTGCCACAGCTTGCAAAGGCATACGGCGTGACGGAGCAGCTCAAAGCCGAAAATCAAATCGAATGGGTTCGCCAGATGAACGCTTGTGTTGCACAGGCTGAGGAAGCCATCAAGGGCGAGCTGATTTACTGCTGAGAAAGGAGCGTGAATTTATGATTTTAGAAGCAATCTTCAATGGAGAGATTTATCCGGCAGAAACGGTAGTACCGAAATCAGAGAAGTTTCGGGAAGCAGGACAGGCAATCGCAGACATCATGCGATACTTTGAGCAGACATTGAGCAAAGAAGATTATGCGAAGCTGGATAAGCTCAATGACAATTTTGCAGACTGCCAGACTATGCAGACCGAGGAACATTTCAAGTATGGTTTTACAATGGGCGTTCTGCTGATGAAAGAGATATACGAACTGCCCGACTTTAAGTAAAAAAGTCAAGTGCAGAACCAACAATTTAATATCGTGAGCAAAGCGACAGGTATTTCTATTCTGAGTATCTGTCGCTTTTATTTTATCAACTATCAAGGAGGACTTTTGAATGAAAATGAACCTGAAGGAAATGAAAACCCTGTATACCTTTGGCTGTCCGAACCGTGAAGCAACGGTTGAGCGTTTGCGTTATGTAGCTGCCCTTACTCCTGATCCGGCGGCAAAGAAACTGTTCTATATGCTGTCGGTCAAGCTGAGTGACGAGAAGTGCGACAAATGGTATCGTCGTTTCTACTACAATCTGCGTTTGCAGATGCAGGAATACTACCAGCACAAGGCAGTCATTATGGATAGCTACTGGAATCATCACATGGAGAAAAGTTATGGCGAAGCTGACGAAGTATGAAAAAGAAACTATCATCCTCTTTAATGAGGGCGAGGACACAGCCAGTATCTACACCTACAATGCCAGCCTGCGAAAGCGACTGGCATTGTTCAGTAAAAAGCACCCCGATCTCTGCCGACTGGAAAAATCCCATGAGCAAGGCGGTGTGACTTATCTTCTGGACAAGTCCAGACTTTCTATCCGTCTGCAACCGCCGTACAGCGAGGAACGCAGACGAAAAGCAAGCGAGAACGCCAAGCAAAACGGTTTCAATAGCCAGATGGAATGATGTAGCATTTTGGGTTGATTTGCGGTCAAAATGTCGGGTCTGCACTTGATGTTTTCTTTGGCTGTTAGCTGAAAAATACAGATTATATGAGGTGTACAATGTTGAATTAGAAATACAGATATGATATACTTCGAGTAAGGACATAGTCCTGGCAATGTTCGGATGTCAATCTGGAATAGAACGAATTTTTAAGGAGCATCCAGAAGTGAAGCTATTTTTAGTCCATATGGCAGACGGAATTAGAGAAGATGGGTATTTACTGCCGTATAATGGAGATACCGGAGATAGATTATATGGAGTAAGAGAAAATGAATATGTAATTTGATAATGTGGAGGTAAAATTATGAATTCCAGAGAATTATTAAATGCGCTAAGTGTCGCTGAGCGTTTAAAAGATACGACAAGGCATTGCTATACATCGAAAGGAAGACACGAGAGTGTAGCAGAACATAGCTGGATGATGACGCTGATGGCTTTTTTTATGCGGGATGAGTTTCCAGATGTTGATATGGATAAAGTTATTCGTATGTGTATTATTCATGATTTGGGTGAATGCTTTACAGGAGACATTCCTACCTTTGATAAAAAGCAAGTGCATGAGGATATAGAAGAAAATTTACTATTTAACTGGATAGATACGTTACCGTCTTATTATGCAGAAGAAATGAAAGCTCTATATAATGAGATGACAGAAAGAAAAACTGTCGAAGCTAAGATATATAAAGCTATTGATAGCTTGGAAGCTTTAATTCAGCATAACGCTTCTGATTTATCTACATGGATTCCGAAAGAGTATAAATTAAATTTGACTTATGCAGATGACCGAGTGAGTTTTTCAGAATATCTTACTACATTACGACAAGCTATACGAGAGGATACACTTGCAAAGATAGAAAAATAGTTATAAGTATTGTCTAAGCCAAAGGCGATCAACCGTAAAAAGTTGGTCGCTTTTGTTTTATCCATTATTGCGAAAGGAGCTTGTCTATGAGTAAAGAAGAACTGGAAAAATTGGAGCGTGAGAAATATGTGGTCGAGCGAAAGCTGACCGCAGCCATGCACAAGGAAAAGCGATTGCAGAGCGAATTAAAGAGGTTGACCCGAAGTGAGCGAACCCACCGCCTTTGCACTCGTGCCGGAATGTTGGAAACCTTTTTGAAAGAGCCGACCACTCTGACCGATGATGATGTGATGGAGCTTTTGACTTTCATCTTTCACAGCGAAGCGGTTCAAAAGAAGTTGGATTTGCTGATTGCGAACCGAAAGGAATTGGGGCAGCCGAACGGGAGCTAAAAGACCCTTTTGGAAAAAGGGCGCAATTATACACCACCTAAAGGTTGTGCATTGCGTTCTGCCGAAAGCCCCTTGCAGGGAGCTGATGATTTCCGCAGTCTGCTCCAATCATACAGGGGAAGCTACACTTCCCCTGCGTTGGCTTTGCCAACTACCCCTTTGTGGACTTGCCGCCGGGAAACGATTGCAAGCAATCATTCCCCGACAGCAAGTTTATATTCCACCACCTGACCGCTGCTGAAAAGTATCGGTCATTTTTTTGCACCGAAAGGAGGTTCACACAAATTGCCAGTACCCCACTTCAATATCAAAATCACTCAGCGAAGCAAAGGCAACTCTGCGGTTGCCGGAGCTGCCTACCAAGCCGGAGAAAAGCTGTTTTCCGAGTATGACCAGAAAACCAAGAATTACACTTGCAAAAAAGAAGTGGTCTATACGGAAATCATGCTGCCCCCAAATGCTCCACCCGAATATGCAGACCGAGCAACCCTCTGGAACTCCGTTGAAGAAATCGAAAAGCAATGGAACTCACAGCTTGCAAGACGGTTTGTTGCCGCCCTGCCCAGAGAAGTCCCGATGGAGCTGTTACCGCAGATGGTCAAAGAATACTGCGAGGAACAGTTTGTTTCAAAGGGAATGTGTTGTGATTTCGCAATCCATGACCCCGATCCGCCGGGACACAATCCCCATTGCCATTTCATGCTGACCATGCGAGCCATTGATGAAAATGGAAAATGGATGCCTAAGAGCCGCAAGGTTTATGACCTTGACGAAAACGGCGAGCGTATCAAGCTCCCATCCGGCAGATGGAAAAGCCATAAGGAAGATACCGTTGACTGGAACGAACAGTACCATGCCGAGGAATGGCGGCATGGTTGGGAAATTGTTCAGAACAAATATCTGGAACTTGCCGGAAGTCCAGAACGGATTGATATGCGTTCCTATGAAAGACAGGGACTTGACATTATCCCGACAGTCCACATGGGAACGGCTGTCTCTGCGTTGGAGCGAAAAGGCATTGCCACCAACATCGGCAATCTCAACCGAGACATTAAAGCCGCCAACCGCATGATGAACGCTATCCGCAGCACTATCAAAAGTCTGCGTGACTGGATTGCTGACATTCTGGAAGCCACCAAAGAAGTCATTGCAGAAAATGAAGCGGAAAAGAAAAATGCTTCTCCGAACCTTGCCGTTCTACTGCGTGATTATCTGAATCTGCGAAAGGCAGAGCGTAGCGAATGGTCGAGATACGGACAGCAGAAAGGCACGACCGATGATTTGAAAACCATTTCCCAAGCGACCGTCTATCTACAACGGCATGAGCTTTTCACGCTGGAAGATTTGGACATTGCCCTGCAAGGGGTGAGTGAAAAGGCTACTGCCATTCGTGAAGATATGCAGAAAGCCGCTAACCGCATGAAAGCCATTACCGCCATTCAGACCGCCGTTGCTGATTGTGAAAAGCATAAAGCAGTCCATGACAAGTATATCAAAATCGGCTGGAAAATCCGAAAGGAAGCCTATGTCGAAAGTCATAAGGACGAGCTGACCGCTTTTAATAAGGCATACCGCATTCTGAAAAAGCATGGTGCTGATTTGAATGTGGATTTGAAAGCCTTGCAAAAAGAATATGACGGTCTGCGGACTACTCACGCTGATCTGAAAGAACAGCTTGCCGCAGTCAATGAAGAATTGAAGCCGATGAAAGATATTCGCTACTGGGTTAGCAAGGTTCTATCGCCGGAACAGACGGGAGAGAAACAGCCAGAGCCGAAGCATTCTCTCAAAGAACGCTTGCAGTATGAGCAGGAACAGAAGAAACAGAAACAGGTGCAGAAAGCACCCAAGCAGAAAAAACAGGATATGGAACTTTAACAGGCACTTGCCGTTTTCATTTGGAAAATAGCAGGTGCTTTTTCTATTTCAGGAGGAAATGCCTATTGAATTTATTTGAAGCAGTAAAACAGAATGTAACAACCCGACAGGCGGCAGAACGCTATGGAATCCGTATTAGACGAAACGGAATGGCGGTCTGCCCCTTTCACAATGATAAGAACCCCAGCATGAAACTTGACCGCCGCTTTCATTGCTTTGGCTGTCAGGCAGATGGAGACGCAGTTGACTTTGTTTCCCGACTGTTTGGCTTGCCGAGCAAAGAAGCCGCCATGAAGATAGCTGATGATTTTGGTATCAGCTATGACAGCAGACAGAAACCGTCAATCAGACCGAAAATCCGAGAGCCTACCCCGGAGCAGAAATATCAGCAGGAAGAAAATCACTGCTACAAGGTGCTGTCCGATTACTTCCATCTTCTGAGGAAGTGGGAAAAGCAATACGCACCGCAACGGACGGATGAAGTGTGGCACCCGCTTTTTGTGGAAGCATTGGAGAAGAAAAGCTATATCGAATACCTGCTGGATATTCTTCTCTATGACACTCCCGAAGAAAAGAAAGCTCTTGTAGCCGAGCAGAGAAAAGAGGTGATGAAACTTGAACAGCGAATTGCAGGACACACAGCCGAGCATGACCGTGGAAGAAGTCAGAGGAAGTCTGGACTTGACCGATAACGGAGCAATCAAGAACAGCATACGCAACTGTCTGACCGTTTTTCAGAATGACCCCGTTCTGCAAGGTGCTGTCAGATATAACATTCTTACCGAGCGTATCGACATTGTGAAGCCGCTTTGGTGGAGCAAGCAGACAGCGACCTTGACCGACACGGACTTAAATTATCTCATGCTCTATCTGGAAGATAAATATAGTCTGACCAGCGAGAAGAAAATACAGAAAGCCCTTTCCATTATCGCTGACAGCAACAAGTACCACCCTATCCGAGATTATCTGAACGGTCTGGAATGGGACGGAACAGAACGCATCCGCTATGCCTTGCCCCGATTTCTCGGAGCAGAGGAAGGCGAGTACACTTATCAGGCATTACGGCTGTTCATGTTGGGAGCAATCAGCAGAGTGTTCAAACCCGGCTGTAAGTTTGAAGTTATGCTCTGCCTTGTGGGTGGACAGGGTGCAGGAAAGTCCACTTTCTTCCGTCTGCTGGCAGTCAAAGATGAATGGTTCTCCGATGACCTGAAAAAGATTGACGATGACAATGTGTACCGTAAAATGCAGGGGCATTGGATTATCGAAATGTCGGAAATGATTGCCACAGCCAATGCCAAGAGCATTGAGGATATTAAGTCCTTTATCAGCAGGGCGAAAGAAACCTATAAAGTGCCGTATGAAACCCATCCGGCAGACCGCTTGCGACAATGTGTGTTCGGAGGTTCTTCCAACACGATGGACTTTCTACCCCTTGACCGAAGCGGCAACCGTAGATTTCTGCCTATCATGGTACACCCTGAAAATGCAGAGATTCACATTCTGGAAGATGAAGCCGCATCCAGAGCGTTCATTGATATGATGTGGGCAGAAGTCATGTTCATCTATCAGAACTTCCCTGTAAAGCTGACCTTATCAAAGGATATGGACAAGGAACTGAAAGAACTGCAAAAGCAGTTTATGCCGGAGGACACGAAAGCAGGACTGATCCAGTCTTTCCTTGATAACTTCAAAGGTACACAGGTCTGCTCCAAGCTGATCTATGCAGAAGCTCTGAACCACCCTTTTGATGAGCCGAAGCAATGGGAAATCCGAGAAATCAATGAAATCATGAACAACAGCATTGAGGGATGGAGACCGTTTTCCAATCCACGCAGCTTTGCCAAGTATGGCAGACAGCGAGGGTGGGAACGCATACCACCGCCCGACAACGAGCCATCGGCAACAGGCTCAAATCTGACGGACGGTTTTCGTGAACTGACCGAGGAAGAAGCCCGACAGATGGAATTACCGTTTTGAAAAAATGACCGTGTTGCCGACTATGTTGCTACCCCGTTGTCAAGTCCGTTGCAGGGCAAATCTCTTAAAAGTCCTTTATTTACAAGGGATTTTCTTCTCTGGCAACAAAAGCAACGGAGAAATCAAAGAAAAAAGTAAAAATAGTAAATAAGCCAGATAGGACTATGTTCGAGGTTTTTTGAAGTCCGTTGCCGGACTTCGTTGCCGACCACACACCCTGTCTGGCTTTTTCCATTTCAAGGAGGTATTGCATGACACAGAACACAACCACAGCAAAAGCACACAAGGCAACCCCGGTAGGAACATTCAACATGAGAATGGGAAACACCACCTATGTTATCGGCGTTCATTTCAGCAAGGAAAGCAAGGACACCTTAGAGGACAAGATGAAGCGGTTAATGCGTGATGATGTGAAAGCGGCGAATTTCTGAATTGAAAATAATTTGTGACTTTTCCGTTTTCTATCTTGACGAAACGCTTCCGAAAGGCGGTCTCATTCAAGAATGTGGACTTGCCCTGCTGAAGAACGGATATAAGATCAGGACGATGAACACCATAAATTTTCACAAGTCCATGCGCTACAATCCGTTCGCATATATCCACGAGGAAAAGGATATTTTGAAGCTGGTCACGACCCTTATGACCAACACCAAAGGTGAAGGTCAGGGCGGCGATCCATTCTGGGACAAAGCAGAGCGGCTTTTACTGACATCGCTGATTGCCTATCTGCACTACGAAGCCCCAGCTGAGGAGCAGAATTTTGCTACGCTGCTGGAAATGCTCAACACCATGCAGGTGTCCGAGGACGACGAGGATTATCAGAATCCGGTTGATTTGCTCTTTGAAGATTTGGCAAAAAAGAAGCCGAACAGCTTTGCAGGGCGGCAGTACAAGCTCTATAAATTGGCTGCCGGCAAGACCGCAAAATCCATCCTGATTTCCTGCGGTGCCCGCCTTTCGCCCTTTGACATCCAAGAAATCCGGGATGCGACCATGTACGATGAGCTGGAGCTGGATAAACTGGGCGACCGAAAAACAGCCTTATTCCTTATCATGTCGGATACGGACAGCACGTTCAATTTCCTTATCAGCATGATCTACTCCCAGCTTTTCAATTTGCTCTGTGACAAGGCAGATGATGTGTACGGCGGAAAGCTGCCTGTCCATGTGCGCTGCCTGATCGACGAGTGTGCCAATATTGGCCAGATTCCGCAGCTGGAAAAACTGGTGGCAACCATCCGAAGCCGCGAGATTTCGGCCTGCCTTGTGCTGCAAACCAGAAGCCAGTTGAAAGCCATCTACAAGGATAATGCGGATACCATCGTGGGCAACATGGACAGCCAGATATTTCTGGGTGGCAGCGAGCCTACTACCCTTAAAGATCTTGCCGAAGCACTCGGCAAGGAAACCATCGACAGCTACAACAATTCCGATACCCGTGGCAATAGCCCAAGCTATGGCACCAACTATCAAAAACTCGGTCATGATGTGCCATAATTACTCGTGATGAATTCAGTTGCCCTAAATTCACACGAGCAGGGACACGACCAACTGGATTCGAACAACGAATACATACAGGAGGTTTTCGCATGAACAAACTGCTTTCCTGCCGCTACAATATGGACACCAACCGGGTGGAAGCCCGATTCGCAGATGGCACTACCCTTTCCATTGATTGTATCGCCATTGAGGACGAGTACGGCAACACTCCGGCACAGCGGGCAGAACTGGACTGGCTACTATACAACAAGCCCTTGGAGTACGCCCAGCTTGTGCTGAGTGGTGAGATTGAGCACTATCTCTCACTTGGTTGCGACCACGTAGAATGGAAGACTAACCTTTAATTAAAATATCCAAAGCAGACAAAACAGCTCTCTACTTGCAGTCGTTGTAACTAGAGGGCTGTTGCTTAGTTAGCAGTTTAGCCTATTATAGTAATCATCTGAAAATACTGATACTGATATTCGTCTTCTAATACCGCTTGCATTTCTTCCATGTATAGCGGGTCTTTCAACAGTTTGGGATGAAATGCTCGCTCTCTCCAGAGTCGGACTCCAATTTCGGGAAAAAAATATTCCGTTCCCAGTTGCAAGTCCTTTTCGTTGCAAATAACGTTGTCCTTTTTCATTAAGCTATCAATAATACACTCGGCGGCTGTATTAAACATATCCATCCCGAACAATTTTATTGATGCCACTTTAGACAAATCACGCTGGATGCCGATTTCAGTAGCTTTTCCGTTCCGGTACTGCACAAGAAAGAACGAAGCGTTATCCATATATCGTCCGGTTATCAAATTAGGGTCATCGGTTTCCGCACAACATTCCACTTGCATTGCTTCATCAGAAGAATTCGACCAATGTTTCTTCATTTCTAGAAGAGCATTTTCTAGTTCATCTGATGTCATGCCTAATTTTAATTGTCCAATTCCAATATGCGGTTCAATAATTATCTCTTTCATAGCAAAACCTTCATATCTTCAAAAGTGTTTAACGGATGCCAAATAACCTCTCATACTGAAAAAGGCATGTTACAACTTCATCGTTATATTTTTGCTGCAATGTTCCTGCAATGCCATCGCAATCTTGTTTTGATTTCAAATCATCGACTTCTTTTCTTAGAAGTGCTTCGTATTGCCGGTTTCTTAACATTTGCGATTCTTGATTGACATAAGAAGAGTTCCCGTAACTACCAGTTTTTCTGTGGTCTGCTGTCATCATTCTGATACAATATGCTGTATTTGAGTTATAACTATTAGAGCTTAATGCTGATTGAGAAACAAAATGATGTCGTTGACCACCGGTTTGTCGAGTCTGCAAAAAAACAGTCGGCGTAAGTGCAGTGAAAAAGAACACTAATGCCAAAGCACAAGCAGTACAACGTGAAAGTATTTTTGTTTTACCTTTTCATCTATATTTTTGAAATATGGGTTTTATTTTTTCTGCATTGGAATCACCACTTTTTTGATAAAATTAGGAGCCATCACTTTCCGACAGCCATTCGTCTAGGATTCTTGATGCTATTTCAGCATATTCTTCATCTGTAGAAATAGATTTCAAATATTTGTAAAGAGTATCTTTTTCTTCTGCCGCCCCAATATAAGGAAGTTCTGCTCCAATTCCAGTTATGACAAGCGCTTCAAAATCCGTATCAGCCATCAGTTTGTTATGATTCAGTATACAAAGCGTATCTTCTGGAAATTCAACAAGCCGCTTAGACAATACCGAAAAACAATCTTCGGTATATCCGCCATCTGAAATTTTAAGTTCTTCTAATATTTGACTCGTTTCCATATCCTCAAGTTCTGATAAAAAATCTTGTGGATTTGATACCGATATGGAAACAGAGGATTCGGTGGAGGATGACGGTAGCGAATTTGTTGCGCAGGCGGATAAACTGGCCAGCATGATTGTGAGAATCACTATTTGAAATCGTTTCATCAGACATAACCTCCATTTTGTGTACTCCAACAGGAGCTTTTGCTTAGTCAACGTAGTTCACATTGTGTTTGTGACAGCTTTTTTGAAAAAAGTTCAAAATCTTGTCAGCTTTGGACGCTTCAACGAAAAAGTGTCCACACATTTGTAAATAATTACAAGCGTGTGGGCAAAAATTCAGCCAGTTAGGAAATGCTCTCTGCAATTTTTAGAATCTCTTCACGCGGTATCTTTCCAATGATCGTATGTGATATGCCATCTTTCTCCCATACTAGCACATATCCTGTACGGCCTCCGCTATTGTTTGTTCCGAGTGTGGCATCGGCTGTTCCAACTTTAATGCGCTCATAAACCGTATTATCTCTCACTTGGCTGTGACCATGGCATATTAGAAGACTAACCTTTAATTAAAATATCCAAAGCAGACAAACCATCCCTCTACTTTGCAGTCGTTGCAAATAGAGGGATGTTTGTCATCATCACAAGATGAAAAGCTATAAATTTATTTCAATTTTCCTCCACTCTCATAATCGTGTAGAACAGATGTCCCCAGTACCAAGAGAATCACACATATAATGCAGATCCAAGGAGTATCAAACCACAGCGAAATCAGCACTGGAACACAAGAAATCGCTATTATCCAAAAACCAACAGCCAAGAATCTTGATGTCTTTTTCAAGTTGTAGTGTTTTTTCTTGCTATACGCTTCTGCGATTGAATTTTTAGGAATCACCCAAAAATAGATTCCAACAGCAACTAAAAGAATAATCACCCAAAAACTATTGACAAATTTTTCTTGATTGTTTAAAGACATTTGCACTTCCTCGGCATTACGCCCATCCTACAACATTCCATGCATTATAAGTGAACATTTCATTGTGAAAGTTCACAGCAAGAGACTGCGTTTTCCAGTCTTTCGGAACATAGCCTTCGTAGTAATTGTTGTTTTTTGCGGCAGACTTCACATCTGTTATATAATATTTATATCCGTAAACATTTTTCTGATGCGAAGCTGCTGTCGTATCAACAAGATTCCATGTATACTGTGTTTTTATACAGCTGACAGTATCCGTAACGGCATTTTTAATCATACCGCTAGCAACCGTAATTCCCAGTCCCTTAATAAGTGCGTCCAAAAATGCTTCTGCAACAATATTCGGTAACGTCAATGCGCCCACAACAAGTGCAATTAAATCAACCATCCTTCCAACAAAATTATTGATTGTGTATGTCGTGGATTTCAATGATTTTTTTGGTGATGACTAAGATGTTTTATTTAGCTCATTTCGTC
>ERZ791631.1325-NODE-1325-length-14979-cov-3.818547_pt1 | contig 14979 bp, 10 predicted proteins | sample MGYA00509961_ERZ791631 | MGnify/ENA primary metagenome ERZ791631 (study PRJEB30046, sample SAMN00715248) | human gut metagenome | study: EMG produced TPA metagenomics assembly of the A metagenome-wide association study of gut microbiota in type 2... | reverse complement strand
CCTCGCGGAGCCGCTCTCCCGGCTGGGCGTGCCCATCATCGGCACCGACTGCGAAGCCATCCGCAACGCCGAGGACCGCGGCTGTTTCGAGAAGATCATGGAGGAGCTGCGCATCCCGCAGCCCGAAGCCGAAGCCGTCACCGACATCGAGTCGGGCGTGAAGGCCGCCGCCCGCATCGGCTATCCGGTGCTGGTGCGTCCGAGCTACGTGCTGGGCGGCCGCGCCATGCAGATCGTTTCGAACGAGGAGCGCCTGCGCCACTACCTGCAGACGGCCGTCGAGGTCAACGACGACTCGCCGGTGCTGGTAGACCGCTACATCATGGGCAAGGAGCTTGAGGTGGACGCCATCTGCGACGGCAAGGACGTCTTTATCCCCGGCATCATGGAGCATGTCGAGCGCACGGGTATCCATTCGGGCGACTCGATCAGCGTCTATCCGACCTTCAGCGTCAGCCAGAAGGCCAAGGACAAGATCATCGACTACACGGTGAAGCTCGGTCTGCGGATCGGCATCATCGGTCTCTACAATATCCAGTTCATCCTCGACGGCAACGACGAAGTCTACGTCATCGAGGTCAATCCCCGCTCGTCGCGCACGGTGCCGTTCCTCTCCAAATCGACGGGCGTTCCGATGGCCCATATCGCCACGCAGGTGATTCTGGGCAAGACGCTGAAAGAACTGGGCGTCACCGAAGTATACGGCAAGGAGAAGAAACGCTGGTACGTCAAGGCGCCGGCCTTCTCGTTCGCCAAGATCCGCGGCATGGATTCCTACCTCTCGCCTGAGATGAAATCCACGGGCGAGGCCATCGGCTACGACGACAAGCTCACCCGCGCGCTTTACAAGGCGCTGCAGGCGACGGGCATGAACGTCTGCAACTACGGCACGATCTTCGTCACCATCGCCGACCACGACAAGGAGCAGGCGCTGCCCCTCGTGCGGCGTTTCTACGACCTCGGCTTCAACGTCGAGGCGACGACCGGGACTGCCGAATTCCTGCGCGAACACGGCATCCGCACCCGCACGCGGCGCAAGCTGAGCGAGGGCAGTTCGGAGATCATCGACGCGCTCCGTCAGGGCCATGTGAGCTACGTGATCAATACCATCGACATCAACCAGCACAATACCCGGCTCGACGGATACGAAATCCGCCGCACGGCCGTCGAGAACAACGTGACGATCTTCACGGCGCTCGAAACGGTGCAGGTGCTGCTGGACGTGCTCGAAGAGATCACCTTCGGAGTCTCGACCATCGACGCGAAGTGATTTCCGGCGTGAGGACGCCTTCCGTACGCACTTCTTTCGCTCCGAACGGGATACGGTCCCGTCCGGAGCGAAACGAACGAAGCGCGGGGGCTGTTCTCCGGATCAAAAATCGAAAGGGAATACATGTATAAGAAAGGCATCTATAAGATTCTTGCGAACGAGCCGCTGACGGCCTCGGTGTGGCGCATGGTGCTGGAGGGCGATACCGAATGGATCGTCCGTCCGGGACAGTTCGTCAATATCGCGCTCGAAGGCCGCTACCTGCGCCGTCCGATTTCGGTGTGCGACTGCGATGCACGGACCCTCACGCTCATCTATAAGGTCGTGGGCGGAGGTACGGAGCAGATGAGCCGCATGGCGGCGGGCGCGGAACTGGACCTGCTGACGGGACTCGGCAACGGCTTCGACACCTCCAACGATGCGCGGCGGCCCCTGCTGGTGGGCGGCGGCGTAGGCGTGCCTCCGCTCTACAAGCTGGCCAAAGCGCTGCTGGCGGAGGGCAAACCGGTGAGCGCCGTGCTGGGATTCAACACGGCGGACGAGGTCTTCTACGCCGACGAATTCCGGGCGCTGGGGTGCGACGTGCATGTCGCCACGGCCGACGGTTCGGCCGGGACGAAAGGCTTCGTCACGACGGCCATCGCCGGTCAGGGCATCGACTTCGACTACTTCTATGCCTGCGGTCCGCTGCCGATGCTGCGCGCGTTGTGCGACTCGGTCGCACAGGACGGCCAGCTGTCGTTCGAGGAGCGTATGGGATGCGGTTTCGGCGCCTGCATGGGCTGTTCGTGCAAAACGAAATACGGCAACAAACGCATTTGCAAGGAGGGACCCGTATTAACGAAAGGGGAGATCATATGGTAAGAGAGCAGTTCATCGCACAGAACCGGCCGGCAGGAAAACCTGCCCCGGATATGTCCGTCACCCTGAGCGGTCTGAAGTTGGACAACCCGGTCGTTCCGGCCAGCGGTACGTTCGGATACGGCAACGAATTCCGGGATTTTTACGACATCAACATCCTCGGTTCGTTCTCGTTCAAGGGCACCACGCGCGAACCGCGCTTCGGCAATCCCACGCCCCGCATCGCCGAATGTGAGGCGGGGATGATCAACGCCGTGGGGCTGCAGAATCCCGGCATCGACGCCGTGATCGCCGAGGAGCTGCCGCGCCTGAAGAGCTTCTTTCATAAACCCGTGATCGCCAATATCAGCGGCTTCTCGATCGAGGAGTACGCCTATTGCTGCGAGCGGATCGACCGCGAGGAGCAGGTCGGCATCATCGAGGTCAATGTCTCGTGCCCCAACGTGCGGCACGGCGGCATGTCGTTCGGCACTTCGCCCGAATGTGCGGCCGAGGTGACGCGCGCGGTGAAGGCCGTGACCACCAAACCGGTCTATATCAAACTGTCGCCCAACGTGACGGACATTGTCTCGATCGCCCGCGCCTGCGAAGAGGCCGGTGCCGACGGCATCTGCCTGATCAACACCCTGCTGGGAATGCGGATCGACGTGAGGTGCCGCAAGGCGGTGATTGCCAATACGATGGGCGGATTTTCGGGCGCCGCGGTCTTCCCCGTGGCCGTGCGGATGGTTTATCAGGTCGCCAAAGCCTGCTCCGTACCCGTCATGGGATGCGGCGGCGTGACGACGGCCCGCGACGTGATCGAAATGATGATGGCCGGAGCCACGGCCGTGCAGGTCGGCGCCGCGAATCTGGTGAATCCCTATGCCTCGAAGGAGATCGTCGAAGCCCTGCCCGCCGAGATGGAGCGGCTGGGGATCGAGCGGCTGAGCGACATTATAGGAATCGTAGAATAAAGTTAAAATCGGATATGATGCAACACGACGTAATTATCGCCTGCGACTTCAAGTCGGCGGAAGACACTTTCAAGTTCCTCGACCTGTTCCGGGACGAGGAGCGCAAACCGTTCCTCAAGATCGGCATGGAGCTTTTCTATGCCGAAGGCCCTGCCATCGTGCGCGAAATCAAGCGCCGGGGCCACCGGATTTTTCTCGACCTCAAACTGCACGACATTCCCAACACCGTGAAGAAGGCGATGGCCGTGCTGTCGCGTCTGGATGTCGATATGTGCAACGTCCATGCGGCCGGAACGGTCGAGATGATGAAATACGCCCTCGAAGGGCTTACCCGCGAAGACGGCACGCGGCCCCTGCTGATCGCCGTGACGCAGCTCACCTCGACCAGCGAGGAGCGTATGCGGCAGGAGCTGCTTATCAACGCTTCGATCAATGACACGATCGTCAAATATGCGCAGAACACCCGTGCCGCGGGGCTGGACGGCGTGGTTTGCTCGCCGCTCGAAGCGGGCATGGTGCACGAAGCCTGCGGAAAAGAGTTCCTGACCGTCACGCCCGGCGTGCGTTTTGCAGACGGAGACGTTGCGGACCAAGTGCGCGTCACCACGCCCGCCCGTGCGCGGGAGATCGGCTCCGACTTCATCGTCGTGGGCCGTCCGATCACCGCCGCAGCGGACCCCGTGGCCGCGTACCGCAGGTGCGTAAGCGAATTTTGCGATTAAACACGATTAAAAACAGTCGATTATGAAACCGGTAAAACTTTTCTACCTGAAAAACTGTCCCTTCTGCCGCAAGGCGCTGCGTTACATCGAGCAGGCCAAGGCCGCACACCCCGAACTGCAGCCGGTGGCGATCGAAATGATCGAGGAGTCGGAGCAGTCCGACTTGGCCGACACGTTCGATTACTACTATGTGCCGACGTTTTACGTCGACGGCGTGAAGGTCCACGAGGGCGGCATTTATGCCGAGGAGGTGGAGAAGATTTTGCGTTCGGCGCTGGAATAAACAACTACAGAATATCATGGAGAAATCAATTGCTAAAGACCTGCTTTCGATCGGCGCGGTGTTCCTGCGCCCCGAACAGCCGTTTACATGGGCCAGCGGCATCAAAAGCCCGATTTACTGCGACAACCGCCTGACGCTGACGGCGCCTGTCGTGCGCGGACACGTCGAAGAGGGGCTGGCGCAGATCGTCCGCACCCGCTTTCCCGAAGCCGAGGTGCTGATGGGAACTTCGACCGCGGGCATCGCCCACGCCGCCATCACCGCGACGATCCTCGACCTGCCGATGGGCTATGTGCGCAGCGGTTCGAAGGATCACGGCCGCGGCAACCAGATCGAGGGCAAGCTCGAAAAGGGGCAGAAGGTGGTCGTGATCGAGGACCTGATCTCGACCGGCGGTTCGTGCATCGAGGTGGTGACCGCCCTGCGCGAAGCCGGCGCCGAGGTGCTGGGCGTGGCGTCGATCTTCACCTACGGCATGAAGAAGGGACTGGACCGCATGAAAGAGGCGAACGTCGTCAATTACAGTCTCTCGAATCTCGACGCGCTGGTGGAAGTGGCCGCCGAGGAGGGATACATCAAGCCCGAAGACAAGGCCCGTCTGCTGAAATTCCGCGACAATCCGTCGGACGAAAGCTGGATGGAAAAATAGTTTGCCGGGATCGCACGACGCTTTTCCGCACCTCGCTTGGGGGCATGGAAATGCGGCTTGCACTCCCTCCGCACTCCGGTCGGCGCCGCGTGCAATCCGCAGCATGCCGCCGGCCGGCTGCAAACCCCGATTTTGATAAATGAAACAACCTATGAGACACCTGATTGACCCGACCGACCTGACGGTGGCCGAAACCGAACAAATCGTGGCGTTGGCCGAAGATATCATCGCCAACCGCGCCAAATACAGCGAAGCGTGCAAGGGGCGCAAGCTGGCGACGCTCTTTTACGAGCCTTCGACCCGCACCCGCCTGAGTTTCACCTCCGCCATGATGGAGCTGGGGGGCAGCGTCATCGGCTTTTCGGACGCCAATTCGTCGTCCGTGTCGAAAGGCGAAACCGTGGCGGACACCGTACGTGTGATCCGCTGTTTCGCGGACATTATCGCCATGCGCCACTTCAAGGAGGGCGCGCCGCTCGTAGCTTCGCAGTACGCCGGAATTCCGGTCATCAATGCGGGCGACGGCAGCCACAGCCACCCGACGCAGACCCTTACGGACCTTCTGACGATCAAGCGCGAGAAGGGGCGTTTCGACAACATGACGATCGGTTTCTGCGGCGACCTGAAATTCGGCCGTACGGTCCATTCGCTCATCAAGGCGCTGTCGCGCTATTCGGGGATCAAGGTGATCCTGATCGCCCCGCAGGAGCTGCGTCTTCCCGACTACATGCTGGCCGAGATGAGCGAGAATTCGAAACTCGAATTCCGCGAAGTCGAGACCATGGAGGAGGTGATGCCCGAACTGGACATCCTCTACATGACGCGCGTGCAGAAGGAACGTTTCCTCGACGAGGAGGAGTTTGACCGCGTGAAGAACAGCTTCGTGCTCGATCCCGGAAAGCTCGAAACCGCCAAGGAGGATATGATTATCCTGCACCCGCTGCCGCGCGTGAACGAAATCACGCGCGCCGTGGACAACGATCCCCGCGCAGCCTATTTCCGGCAGGTCGAGAACGGCAAGTTCGTACGCATGGCGCTGATCCTTACACTGCTGCGCTGGGCCGACGAAAACAAGCCCTTCGAGAAGACTCCCGTTTTCAGCGAAGACTACGTCGTCAATGAGATGGAGTGCTCCAACCGGCGCTGCATCTCGGCGACCGAAGATGTCGACCGGCTTTTCCACCGCCTGCCCGACGGCTCGTGCCGCTGCGCCTACTGCGAGGCCAAGGCGAAGTGATCTCCGGTATGGCCTTTCATATAAAGCTCCCGCAAGGGAGCTTTTTTTCTTCCGCCTGCCTGAGTCTGTCTTCCGTTTTTCCTGAGTCCGCCGCTCTTCCGGACCTTAGGGCGTGTTCCGGTCCGGGCGGTGCTTTCCGGCGGGTCGGACGGAGTGCATGCGCCCTGTTCGGCCGATTTCCCGGTTTCGAATGTAAAATTTGTTATTTCGATTAGTAACCTGTCTTGTGAAATTGTATTATTTATAGAAACAAAGGCGCAGAACAGGGTGCAATACCGTCTGCGGTTGCAAAAAGTTTTACTATCTTTGCATCAATTCTAACCTTAACCTGAAAAGAACCGATGTCTGCAAATTCCCGAAAAGTATCGCCGCTGGCATGGGTCCCCACGGTCTATTTTGCCATGGGGCTCCCGTTCATCATCGTAAACATGGTAGCGACGCTGATGTTCCGAGGGCTGGGTATCGACGATGCCCGCATTACGCTCTGGACCTCGCTGATTATCCTGCCGTGGTCGCTCAAACCCTTCTGGAGTCCTCTGATGGAGATGTTCAGGACCAAGAAATTCTGGGTCGTCGCCACGCAGCTGGTTTCGGGTCTGGGACTTGCGCTGGTCGCCCTGTCGCTTCCGCTTCCCAACTTTTTCCCCTACGCCATCGCCCTGATGGCTGTCGTGGCCTTCAGCGGCGCGACGCACGACATCGCCACCGACGGCGTCTATATCACCGAACTTTCCAAAGACCTGCAGGCCAAGTTCATCGGCTGGCAGGGCGCTTTTTACAACATCGCCAAGGTCTTCGCCATGGGCGGACTGGTCTATCTGGCCGGCGCGCTCAAGGACCATGTCGGAATCGTGCAGGCGTGGATGACCGTGATGGGCCTTTGCGGCGGCATTCTCTTCCTGCTGGGGCTGTACCACATCCGCATGCTGCCTTCGGGCGGCGCCGCGACGGCCCATGCTGACAGTTTCGGCGGCGCCATGCGCGAAACGAAGCGCATCTTTCTGGAGTTCTTCAAGAAGAAATACATCTGGATCTATTTCGCATTCATCCTCTTCTACCGCTTCGCCGAAGGTCTGGTCATCAAGATCGTGCCGCTGTTCCTCAACGCTCCGCTCGATCAGCAGGGCATGGGCCTTACCGAACAGCAGATCGGACTCTATTACGGTACGTTCGGCGTGATCGCCTTCGTCGTGGGGTCCATTCTGGGCGGCTATTTCATTTCATGGCTCAAACTGCGGCGCGCCTTGTTCCCGCTGGTCTGCATCTTCAACGTTCCGTTCGTGGTCTACGCGCTGCTGGCGTGGTTCCAGCCTTCGAGTCCCGTGCTGATCTGCGCGGCCATCGTGTTCGAATATTTTAGTTACGGCTTCGGCTTCGTGGGACTCACGCTCTTCATCATGCAGCAGGTGGCGCCCGGCCCGCACCAGATGGCGCACTACGCCTTCGGGTCGTCGCTTGCCAACCTCGGCGTGATGCTTCCGGGTATGATCAGCGGCTGGCTTTGTGACAGCTTGGGCGGCTATCACTATTTCTTCATGTGGGCGCTGCTGGCGACGGTTCCCGCCTTCCTGCTCGCCGCGCGCATTCCCTTCACCCATCCCGATACCGAAGAGGTGACGGCCGAGGAGATCGACAAAGAATTGATCAACGAATAAACAGATAACGTAAAACTATGGACAACAACCTGAAAATCGTAGGCCCGGCCATGCCGGATATGCCGTGGGAGGATCGTCCCGCCGGCTCCAAGGAAGTGATGTGGCGCTATTCGGCCAATCCGATCATCCCGCGCGACGCGCTTTCGACGTCGAACAGCATTTTCAACTCGGCGGTCATTCCCTTCAAGAAAGGCAAGTATAATTATGCGGGCGTTTTCCGCTGCGACGACACCAACCGCCGCATGCGCATCCACGCCGCTTTCTCGGTGGACGGCATCAAGTGGGATATCTGCGAGGAGGATTTCAAACTCGTGGGCGCCGATCCCGAAATCGCCGAGTGGGTTTACGGTTACGATCCCCGCGTAGCCAAGATCGAGGATAAGTATTATGTGACGTGGTGCAACGGCTACCACGGCCCGACGATCGGCATCGCGTGGACCGACGACTTCGAGACGTTCCACCAGCTGGAGAACGCCTTTATCCCCTTCAACCGCAACGGCGTGCTGTTCCCCCGCAAGATCAACGGCCGTTTCGCCATGCTGTCGCGTCCGAGCGACAACGGCCATACGGCTTTCGGCGACATTTTCTACTCGGAGTCGCCCGACATGGAGTTCTGGGGCCGCCACCGTCATGTGATGTCGCCCGCGGCCTTCGAGGTGTCGGCATGGCAGTGCATGAAGATCGGTGCGGGTCCCGTGCCCATCGAGACGAGCGAGGGCTGGCTGCTGCTCTACCACGGCGTGCTGCGCTCGTGCAACGGTTATGTCTATGCGTTCGGTTCGGCGCTGCTCGACCTCGACCAGCCGTGGAAGACGATCGCCCGCAGCGGCCCGTACCTGATTTCGCCGCGCGAGATTTACGAGCTGACGGGCGACGTTCCGAACGTCACGTTCCCCTGCGCGTCGCTCCATGACCCCGAAACGGGCCGGATCGCCGTCTATTACGGATGCGCCGACACCGTCACGGGCCTTGCCTTCGGTTATATCCCCGAAATCGTCAAGTTTACCAAGGAAAACAATATTCTCTGACGATGCTGCGACGAACGCTCTTAACTGCTGCGCTCGCCGCAGCCGTTTTCTGCGCACCGCTGCGTGCGCAGGAACCTGCCGACTGGGTCGATCCATTCGTCGGCACGACCAACTTCGGCACGACCAACCCCGGCGCGGTGTGTCCCAACGGCATGATGTCCGTGGTTCCCTTCAACGTGATGGGTTCCGACGAGAATGTCTACGACAAGGACGCCCGCTGGTGGTCCGCGCCCTATGAGTTCCACAACAAGTTCTTCACGGGCTTCGCCCATGTCACGCTGAGCGGCGTGGGGTGCCCCGAACTGGGATCGCTGCTGGTGATGCCGACCACGGGCGCGCTCGATGTCGATTACCGCAATTACGGCAGCAAGTACACCGGTGAAACCGCTTCTCCGGGCTACTATTCGAACCGGCTTTCGAAGTACGGCGTCCTTGCCGAAGTGACGGCCACGCCGCGCAGCTCGGCCGAACGCTACACCTTCCCGGCGGGCGAGAGCCATATCCTGCTCAATCTGGGCGAGGGCCTTACCAACGAATCGGGAGCTTGGGTGCGCCGCGTGAGCGACACCGAGGTCGAGGGCATGAAACTGCTCGGCACGTTCTGCTACAACCCGCAGGCGGTGTTCCCGATCTATTTCGTGATGCGCGTCTCGAAACGCCCCTCCGCCACGGGATTCTGGAAGAAACAGCCCCCCAAATACGGTGTCGAAGCCGAGTGGGACAAGGATGCCGGCAATTACAAACTCTATACGCACTACGACCGTGAACTCGCGGGCGACGACGTTGGCGTGTGGTTCAGCTACGAAACGACGGAGGGCGAGCAGCTCGAAGTCCGCATGGGCGTTTCGTTCGTGTCGGTCGAGAATGCGCGCCTGAACCTCGAAGCCGAGCAGCAGGAGCGTTCGTTCGACGACATCCGTGCCGCGGCGCGCCGCTCGTGGAACGACGATCTGGGCCGCATCCGTGTCGAGGGCGGCACCGACGCGCAGAAGAAGGTCTTCTATACGGGACTCTATCATGCGCTGATCCATCCCAACGTGCTGAGCGACGTCAACGGTGAATACCCCGCGATGGAGAGCGCCGAAATCCGCACCGCCGAGGGCAACCGCTATACGGTTTTCTCGCTCTGGGACACCTACCGCAACCTGCACCAGCTGATGACGCTGGTCTATCCCGAACGCCAGTTGGAAATGGTGCGTTCGATGATCGGCATGTACAAGGAGTGGGGCTGGCTGCCGAAGTGGGAGCTTTACGGCCGCGAAACCTTCACCATGGAGGGCGACCCGGCCATCCCGGTGATCGTCGATACGTGGATGAAGGGCCTGCGCGATTTCGACATGGACGCCGCTTACGAGGCGATGCGCAAGTCGGCCACGACGCCCGGCGCGCAGAACAGGATGCGCCCCGACATCGATCCCTATGTCGAAAAGGGCTACGTGCCGCTGGGCTTCTACGCCCGCGACCTTTCGGGCGACAACTCCGTGTCGCACGCGCTGGAATACTATATCGCCGACCATGCCCTGTCGCTGCTGGCCGATTCGCTCGGCCGCAGGGAGGACGCGGCGCTGTTCCGGAACCGTTCGCTCGGCTATAAGAACTACTACAGCCCCGAATCGGGCACTTTCCGTCCGATCACCGGGGAGGGCGGTTTCCTGACGCCGTTCGATCCGCGGCAGGGCGAGAATTTCGAGCCGGTTCCCGGTTTCCACGAAGGCTCGGCATGGAACTATACGTTCTATGTCCCGCACGACGTCTACGGACTGTCGAAGCTGATGGGCGGCCGGCGCAAATTCATCGACAAGCTGCAAATGGTCTTCGACGAGGGGCTTTACGATCCCGCGAACGAACCCGACATCGCCTATCCCTACCTTTTCAGCTATTTCCGGGGCGAGGAGTGGCGTACGCAGCGCGAGGTGAACCGCCTGCTGGCCAAATACTTCACCACTGCGCCCGACGGCATTCCCGGCAACGACGATACCGGAACCATGTCGGCGTGGGCCGTCTTCTCGATGATGGGCTTCTATCCCGACTGTCCGGGCGAGCCGTATTACACGCTTACCTCGCCGGTTTTCGATCGGGTGACCGTTACGTTAGACAGGAAATACTATCCGGCCGGGGAACTTGTCATCGAGACGAAGCGTCCCGATTCCGGCGCGGTCTATATCCGCTCGATGACGCTCGGCGGCAAACCGCTGAAGCGATACCGCATCGGCCACGACGAGCTGCTGCGGGGCGGACGGCTGACTTTCGAACTTCAAAACCGCAAATAGATGAGACTCTTCCGCTGGATATTCGTTGTCTCGCTGCTGCTCGTCTCGTCCGGAGTCCGGGCGCAGACCCGGCTGACCCGCAACGGCAAACCTGCGGCCCGGATCGTCGTGGCGCAGCAAACTGCCGCCGATCTCACGGCCGCGCAGCTGCTGCAGCGCTTCGTCCGCGAATCGACCGGTGCGACACTGCCCCTGCTGCATGACGTGACGCCCCGCAAGGGCGACATCCTGATCGGAGCTTCGGACACCGCGGGACTTGCCGAGGACGGCTTCCGCCTTCGCACGCAGGAAGGCGTGCTGCGCATCAGCAGCGGCGGCGACAAGGGGGCGGTTTACGGCGTCATGACGCTGCTGGAACGTTACTTGGGGCTGGATTATTTCGCCGCCGGAGTCTATGAACTCGACCGGAATCCGACCGTCACGCTTCCGGCGATGGACTTCGCCGAAAACCCGGCGTTCCGCTATCGCCAGAGTCAGGGCTACGGCATGGCGCAGGACTCCGTGTACCGGCTGGCCCTGCGTCTGGAGGAGCCGCGCGACATCTTTGCCGGCGGCCTGTGGGTGCACACCTTCAACAGCCTGCTTCCTGCGTCGGTCTACGGCGCGGAGCATCCCGAATACTACTCGTTCATCAACGGCGAACGCCGTCCGGGGCGCGCCAGCCAATGGTGTCTGACGAACGACGAGCTTTTCGAGCTGGCGGCTGCGAAGGTCGATTCGATCTTCCGGGCCAACCCCGGCATGAACATCATCTCCATAAGCCAGAATGACAGCAATTTCACCTACTGCCGCTGCGAGGAGTGCGAGAAGGTCAACCAGTACGAGGGTGCGCCTTCGGGCAACTATATCCGCTTCCTGAACAAGCTGGCGGAGCGTTTCCCCGACAAGGAGTTTTCGACGCTGGCCTACCTCTTTACGATGCAGCCCCCGAAGCACGTGAAGCCGCTGCCCAACGTCAATATCATGCTGTGCGACATCGACTGCGACCGCGAAGTGCCCCTTACGGACAATGCGTCGGGCCGCGAGTTCATCGAAGCGATGGAGGGGTGGGCGGCCCTGTCGGACAATATCTTCGTGTGGGACTACGGCATCAATTTCGACAACATGGTCGCTCCGTTCCCCAACTTTCCGATCCTGAAACCCAATATCGGGCTTTTCCGGCGCAACCACGCCACGATGCACTTCTCGCAGATCGGCGGCTCGTACGGCGGCGATTTCTCGGAGATGCGCACCTATGTGGTCGCCAAGCTGATGTGGAATCCCGATCAGGATACCGATTCGCTCATGCTGCGTTTCATGCGCGGTTATTACGGACCCGCTGCGCCTTATATTTATCAGTACGAAAAACTGCTCGAAGGCGCATTGCTGGCGGGCGGCCAGCGGTTGTGATTCTCCCGTCTCGCACAAGGACGGCATGCTCAACGCCGCCTGCCGCAAGCGTTACGGAGAGCTGTTCGACTGCGCCGAGCGGGCCGTGGCGGGGGATTCCGTCCTGCTGCGCCGCGTGCGCCTGACGCGTCTGCCGCTGATGTACTCCAACCTTGAAATCGCCCGCACGACGGCCGACAAGGACCTCGGCGCCGTGGTGAGCGAGCTGGACGCGTTCGAGAAATACGTGACCCAATTCGGCGTGAAAACGCTCAACGAGCGCAACAACAGTCCGCAGGAATACTGCCGGCTCTACCGCAAACGTTATCTTCCTGCGGAGAACTCCAATCTGGCGCTGGGCGCGCGGATCGTCTGGATCGACGCTCCTGCGGAGAAATACCGGGCGTCGGGCGAGAAGACCCTGACCGACGGTCTTTTCGGCGGCGCATCGTTCGTCGAGAGCTGGACGGGCTGGGAGGGCAAGGACGGCGCCTTCGTCGTCGATCTGGGCCGCGACGTGACCTTCTCGACGGTCGAGACCGATTTCCTGCACCAGCTGGGCCAGTGGATTCTGCTGCCCCGTTCGGTGCGCTACTCCGTCTCGTCCGACAACGCGGACTGGACCCCGTTCGGGCAGGTGGAGTTCCCTGAGGACCAGTCGGTGCCCGTAAAGTTCGTTCCGGCTGCCGTCACGGCCGCACAACCGGTGCGGGCCCGCTATGTCAAAGTCGAAATCGAAGGCGTCAAGACCTGTCCGCCGTGGCATTACGGCGTAGGCTGCCCCTGCTGGTTCTTCCTCGACGAAGTGACCGTGAAATAAAACGTTGCGAAAAATTTTAAACGATTGCATAATGAAACCCAAGCATCTTCTTTCCTTATCCGTTCTGCTGATCTCGGCCGCCTGTTCGCAGCCTGAGCAGAAGCCGCTGACGCAGTATGTCGACATGTATATCGGCACGGGCGGCCACGGCCATGTCTTCATGGGGGCCAACGTTCCGTTCGGCGCCGTGCAGCTCGGCCCCACCAGCATCCCGCAGTCGTGGGACTGGGTGTCGGGATACCACATTTCCGATACGACCGTCATCGGTTTCAGCCATACCCACCTCAACGGTACGGGTATCGGCGACCTGTTCGACGTCACGGTGATGCCCGTCGTGGGCGGGGTGACCTACGCCCGCGGCACGGAGGACGACCCGCAGTCGGGGCTTTGGTCCTATTTCAGCCGTAAGAACGAAAAAGCCCGTCCGGGCTATTACGCCACGCGGCTCGACCGCTACGGCGTCGATGTGGAGCTGACCGCCACCAAGCGCGTCGGGCTGCACAAATACACCTTCCCTGTGTCGCAGGAGGCTGCCGTGGTCTTCGACCTCGAAAACGGCGGCTGCTGGGACAAGGCCACCGAGACCGCATTCGTTTCCGACGGACTCCGGCTCAGCGGTTACCGCTATTCGACGGGCTGGGCCAAGGATCAGCGCGTTTACTTCACGGCCGAATTCTCGAAGCCGGTGAAGAATATCTCCTATCCCGATGCGTCGGAGACGGTTCCGGAGGAGGGCGACGTTACGGTCAAGGGCCGTTACGCCCGCGTGGAGTTCGATACGACCGACGGCGAGCCGCTCTATATGAAAGTGGCGATTTCGCCCGTGAGCATCGAGAACGCCAAGCTCAACATGCAGGCGGAACTTCCCGGCTGGGACTTCGAAGCCACGGCGGCGGCCGCCGACAAGGCGTGGAACGCCGAGCTGCGGAAGGTGCGTGTCGAGACTTCGGACGAAGCCGCCCGCCGCATCTTCTATACGGCGCTCTACCACACGATGGTCGCTCCGTCGGAGTTCTGCGACGTGAACGGCGACTACCGGGGCGCTGACGGCGAGATCTACCGCGCCGCGCCGTTCGTGAACTATACGACCTTCTCGTTGTGGGACACCTACCGCGCCGCCCAGCCGCTGATGACGATTCTCCATCCTGAGAAGATGCCCGACATCGCCAATACGATGCTCCATATCTACACGCAGCAGGGCAAGCTTCCCGTCTGGCACCTCGCGGGCAACGAGACCGACTGCATGGTCGGCAATCCCGGCATTCCGGCCATGGCCGACATCGTGCTGAAAGGTTACGGCGGCTTCGACAAGGAGCTGGCCTACGAGGCGCTGAAGAAATCCGCCATGCTCGGCGAGCGGGGTATGGACCTGCGCATGAAATACGGCTATATCCCCTGCGACCTCTTCAACGAAGCGGTGGCCTACGACATGGAGTACGCGCTGGCCGACTGGGCCGTGGCTCAGGTCGCGGCGCAGCGCGGCGATACGGCCGATTACGACTATTTCCTCGATCGCAGCAAATCCTACCGCCACTTCTTCGATCCCGAAACCCGTTTCATGCGCGGGCTGGATTCGAAAGGCGGCTTCCGCACGCCCTTCAACCCGTTCGCTTCGACCCACCGCGAGGACGACTACTGCGAGGGCAACGCGTGGCAGTATACGTGGCTCGTGCCGCACGACGTCGAGGGGCTGATCGGCTGCTTCGGTGGCAAGGAGGCTTTCGTCGAAAAACTCGACTCGCTCTTCACGGTCAGCTCCGTGCTGGAGGGCGCCGCTTCGCCCGACATTTCGGGCCTGATCGGTCAGTACGCCCACGGCAACGAACCCAGCCACCACGTCGTCTACCTCTATACGATGAT